>RCUS01000018.1_pt1 | contig 171618 bp, 157 predicted proteins | sample 2166221 | NCBI WGS metagenome assembly RCUS01 (sample SAMN09932758, study PRJNA488358) | compost metagenome | isolation source: compost soil in cyclohexanecarboxylic | place: Germany: Experimental Botanical Garden
AAGACATGGAGCACTTTTCGCGCTTCATGATGGCGACCCTGCTGCGCCACCCGGCCGTGCTGGACGTGAAATCGAGCTTTGCGCTGCAGCGCATCAAGGATACGACGGCCCTGCCGCTGGTGTAATCAGTCCGCTGGCGGGGCTGGCGGCGGCGCTGCCGGCTTGCTCTTCTTGCGGCCCGGCAAGCGGTCCCACAGTTTGGACGCGGCGCGCGCATTCGCCTTGAAGGTGTAATCGAACATGGCGAACTGTTCCTGCACGGCTTCCTGCAGCATGCTGCTGGGGTTCGGCGGCAACAGTTTCAAATACGCATCGGCTTCGCCATAGTCGCGCTGGATTTCCATGCCCGCCTTCTTGGCGATATGCATCATCGTCTTGTTGGACGACAGGCAATGCATATACAGGGTATCGACATCGTTGTTGCGGCAGTGAATCGCCGCCCGCTCGAACAGTTTGGAACCGACGCCCATGCCGCGCATGGATTTCGATACGGACACGCCAAACTCGGCCACCTGCTCCTTGTCCGTCACGACGCTTTTCGCCGGCGACGTGTCTTTCGGCGCGAAGGCCAGGTGCCCCACGCCCACCAGCTTGAACAGGCTGTTGTAGACGCCGTAGACCATGTCGCGCGAAAAATCCATCTTCTGCACATACTGCGCCACGAGTTCATCGGGCAAGGCGCTGCCAAAGCGCAGCAGGCGGTCGCTTTTTTCCAGGCTCAGGAAATGCTTCATCATGCGGCGCCGGTCGCGCTCGTGCAATTGCTTGACGAGCACGACAGGACGAGCGCTGGCATGACCCTTGAGCCAGCGGCGAAACGGGTTCTGGAACAGTTTGGGCAGGGTCATGGCCGTTCCGTGCTGCTGATCACGTTCATGACGGCCTCGACCCGCGCCGCATGGATCACGGCAGGAATGCGTTTTGGCTCGTGTGCACACGCTTGTGCCAGCGCTCCCGCATCGACGCCGCGCACGGCCGCCAGCATCGTTTGCAGCCAGGCGGACTGTGGAAACGCGGAATCGTCTGCCTGCACATCGCAGGCGATGGCGTTCAGCATCTGCACGAAACGCTGCGGCTTGCGCAAGCCGTCGCAGCGTTCGCACAAACTCACCAGTTCGTCGGCGCCCAGGGCCAGCGCACCGGCGACCACCGCCTGCTCGCGCGCTGCCATCACGGCCAGCTCGCGGCAATCGTTGGGCACGCGCAGGCGCTCGCTGAGCGCATTGATCTGCGCCACCGGCACGGCCAGCATCAGCACGGCAAAGCGCACGCACAGCTCGTGGCCCGCGCCGGCCGCGCGGTCGATCACTTGCAGCAGGTGCGCGTCGACCTGCAGTTCCGGCACGATGCGCGCCAGGGCGCCGCATTCCTGCAACACCGCCAGCATGCGCGACGGTCGCGCCTCCATCAAGCCTTTCGCCACTTCCTGCCACACGCGCTCGGCCACCAGGGCGTCGACTTCGCCGTTGGCCACCATCTGGCGCATCAGCGCCATGGTGGCCGGCGCAACGGTAAAGGTGTCGAAACGGGCGGCAAAGCGCGCCAGGCGCAGGATGCGCACGGGGTCTTCGCCAAACGCGTCCGAGACATGCCGAAACACTTTATTCTGAATATCCGCGATACCGCCGAACGGGTCCGTCAAGGTGCCGTCCTCGGCTTGCGCGATGGCGTTGATGGTCAGGTCGCGCCGCACCAGGTCTTCTTCCAGGGTGACGTCGGGCGCCGTGTGGAAGACAAAGCCCCGGTAGCCGGGGGCCGTCTTGCGCTCCGTGCGGGCCAGCGCATATTCTTCCTGCGTCTTCGGATGCAGGAAAACGGGAAAATCCTTGCCGACGGGGCGAAAACCCTGGCGCAGCATGTCGTCGGGCGTGGCGCCGACGACGACATGGTCGCGGTCTCTCACGGGCAAGCCCAGCAGTTGGTCGCGCACCGCGCCACCGACCGTGTATATCTTCATAACATTCTTTTCTTAGTCAGGCAGTTCCGCGTCGTGCTTGGCGGCCACTTCCGTCTCGGCCAGCGCTTCCGTGATCCAGCGGGCCACGGCAGGGTGCGCCTGCACGCGCTCGCAATACGCGTTCAGGGCCGGCGCCAAACTCACGCCATACGTACGGAAACGCATGACGACGGGGGCGAAATACGCATCGGCGATGGAAAAATCGCCAAACAGGAACTGGTGGTGGCCAAAGCGCGACAGGCACTCTTCCCAGATCTCGCTGACGCGGCCGATGTCGGCCTGCGCGGCGGGCGTGCGGCCCCGGCCTGGCAATTTTGCCTTGATATTCATCGACATGGCCGTGCGCAAGCCGGCGAATCCGGAGTGCATTTCCGCGCAGACACTACGCGCCATGGCGCGTGCGGCCACGTCCTGCGGCCACAAATGCTTGTCCGGAAACTGTTCGGCCAGGTATTCGCAGATCGCCAGGCTGTCCCAGATCGTCATTTCGCCGGCCAGCAGCACGGGCACCCTGCCGCAGGCCGAGTATTCGGCGATTTTCGTCGCCGTGTCCTGCTGGTCGAGCAAGACGCGCACTTCCTGGAACGGGATGCTGAACGCCGTCATGGCCACCCACGGCCGCATCGACCACGACGAGTAATTCTTGTTGCCGATGATGAGGGTCAGACCTGGTTCGCGCGCGGCGGCCAGGGCTTGCGTCAAACTGGGATCAAGGATGGTGGTTTGCATGCTCGGCACTCTTTAGTTGGATGATGGCAAATCGGCCGCGACGGCGCTGTTTTTCGGACCCACGGTGCCCAGGCGCGCCTTCAGCGACTGCGGGCTTTTCTCGAACAAGGCCGCGTAATAGGTGGCATTGGCCATCACGTTTTTCACGTAGCCGCGCGTTTCCGTGTAGGGAATGATCTCGGCAAAGACGGCGCCTTCCAGCGGGCGCGTCATGGTGGCGCGCCAGATGCGCAAGCGCCCCGGCCCCGCGTTGTAGGCGGCGCTGGCCAGCACTTGCGAGCCGTCCAGGCCGCCAAGCACCATGTTCAGGTAATTGGTGCCCAGCAAGACGTTGGTGCGCACATCGCTCAAGGTTTCCGTGACGAAATCGGTGAGGCCGATCTTCTTGGCCACATAGCGGGCCGTCGACGGCATCACCTGCATCAGGCCGGAAGCGCCCACGTGCGATTGGGCATCCATGATGAAACGCGATTCCTGGCGGATCAGACCATATACCCAGGCTTTATCCAGGCCCAGGGTTTGCGTGGCCGGATGCATGACGTCGTCGTGCGGCGTCGGGTAGCGTTGCGTGTAGTCCACTTCCAGGCGCGTGCGGTCCGAGGTGTTGACCATGCGGTCAAGCACATTGTTCTGGCGCGCGAATTCGGCGGCCGCCAGGTGCTGGCGGTCCGTCATCGAGCGCAATTCCCAGTTCCACTCGCGCGTGCCTTCGAAGCGCAAGCGCATGTTGAAGAACTTCAAGGCCCGCTGCAAGCCCGGATTGGCGGCCATGGCGGCAATTTCCGCCGGGCTGACGGGCTGGCCCGGCGGCGGCAAGACCAGGTGGTTGCCCAGCTCTTCATTTGCCAGCAAGCCATAGAAATTCGATTGCCCGCTGATCGTGCGGTACAGGGCGTCCGCCTGCGCGTTCGGGCGGTCCGGCGTTTCCGCCTGTTGCGCGCGCGCCAGCCAGTAGATCCAGGTGGGGTCCGCGCGCAAGGATGCCGGCATGGCCTGGATGGACGATTTGACCACGGGCCAGTTACCTTCGCGCAAGGCGATGCGCGCCTTCCACTGCATCTGCTCCTGGGTCAATGGCGCGCCATTGGTTTTTTGCCAATACTCAAACGCTTCCGGTGCCAGCGAATACGACGCTTGCAGGGCCAGGCTGGCCCAGCCGATGGCCTGCTCCTGCGCCGTCAATTGCCCGCTGGCCTTCTGCAAGGCCGCCACGCCCAGTTTCAGGGTGCTTTTCGCCATGCGGCCCACCGCCACCAGATACATTTCATGGTCGGCGCGGCTGGCGCCAGCGCCCTTGGCCAGCACCAGCGCCGGCAAATCGATGGCTTGCGCCATCTTCGCGTCCGAGGCGCCCAGCAGCAGCGCGATGCGGCGCGCCGGGCCCGTGGCATTGGTCTGGCCCGCCAGACGGATCTGCGCCCACAGGTCATTCGTGTCGAACTGGCCATTTTGCGCCAGCGCGGCGATCAGGCTGCCGCACGCTTCGCCATAGCCGGGCGGCGACACCAGCAGGTTGCGCGCCTCGGGCGCCACGTTCTGCCCCTTGGCGGCGCGCGACATCAGCGCGTAGCACTTGAGCTGGGTATCGTCGTCGAGGGCGAATTGCGGATACTGCTCATCGAAAATAACCCAGTCGCGCTTGCGGCCCAGCTCCAGCAGCCAGTCGTTGCGGAAGCGGTCGGCGATGGCGCTGCCCTTGTAGCGGTTCAGGTAATCGCGAAATTGCGCTTCGCTCAACTGTTTGATGCGCGGTTTCAGCCGATAATAGTCAACATACGAGGGAATCTGGTAATTCGTCAGGCGTGCCGCATAAAAGTCGGCCTTGTCGATATCATCCTTGCGCGCGGCGTCGCGCAGCAGCAGGAAGGCATCGTCCTCGCTGCGCGTGTCGGGGGCGGCTGGGGATACGGTGGTCGATACCTGGGCCAGGGCGGCCAGGGGAGAGATGGCCGATGCAACACACAGCATCGTGCCGGCGATCCATTTCAGTGGGGAAATCAATGTACGACTCTCAATCTTAACTTGATGGTGATATGAATAGCGACCCTAGAATAACATGCGATCCGGCTACACGGCCACCCATTGCGCCGCAGGAAAAAGCCGGCTTGCGCAAAGCCTTGCTGACGGCCCGGCGCGCCCTGCCTGACGCCACGCGCACGCAGTGGGACGCGGCCATCGCGCAGCGCCTGCTGGACTGGTGCGCAGACGAAAATATCGGGGAACTGGGCGTGTACTGGCCCCTGCACGGCGAGCCGGACTTGCACGGCGCGTATGCGCAGCTGGCGGCGCGCGGCGTAGCCTTGTGCCTGCCCGTGGTGCTGGAAAAGCACGCGCCGCTGGCATTTAGCGACTGGACGCCGGGCGAAGCCATGGTGAAAGATGGCATGGGCGTGGCCGTGCCGGCCCGTTTGCGCCTGCGTGCGGCGCCCGCCACCGTGCTGGTGCCCTGCCTGGGGTTTAATGTGCAACGTTTCCGGCTTGGCTATGGCGGCGGCTATTACGACCGTACCCTGGCGGCCACGCCGCGTCCGCGCACCCTGGGCATTGCCTATGCCTGCCTGGAGGCAAGCTTTCCCAACAGCGAATACGACATCGCCCTCGATCACATCGTGACCGAGGGCGACATTTTCTGACGCATCAGACGGCGATTACTTGACCAGGCGCTGCCACAAGGCCGTCGTGGCGGCCGCCTGGTTCATGCTATAGAAATGCAAGCCGGGCGCGCCGCCTTCCAGCAGGCGTTCGCACAAGCCCGTCACCACGTCCAGGCCAAAGGCCTTGATGGACGCGCTGTCGTCGCCAAAGCTGGCCAGCTTCAGCCGCACCCAGCGTGGAATTTCCGCGCCGCACATGTCCGAAAAGCGCATCAGCTGCGTGTAGTTCGTGATCGGCATGATGCCGGCCACGATCGGCACGTTGATGCCCATCTTCTGCGTCTGCTCGACAAACTGGAAATACGCGTCGGCATTGTAGAAGTACTGGGTGATGGCGGCATTCGCACCGGCCTGCACCTTGCGCGCGAACGCGTTCAGGTCGTCCTGCGGCGAACGGGCTTGCGGATGCACTTCCGGATAGGCGGCCACTTCGATATGAAAATGGTCGCCCGTCTCGGCGCGGATGAATTCCACCAGCTCGTTGGCGTAGCGGAACTCGCCCGAGGCGCCGTAGCCGCTCGGCAAGTCACCGCGCAAGGCCACGATACGGTTCACGCCAGCCGCCTTGAAGTCGGCCAGCACGGCGCGGATCGAATCGCGCGAACCGCCCACGCAAGACAGATGCGGTGCAGCCTGTTCGCCGGCCGCCAGAATCTCGCGCACGGTGTCGAGCGTGCCCTGCTGCGTGGTGCCGCCGGCGCCAAAGGTCACCGAGAAATACTTCGGATGCAATTCAGACAATTTGGCACGCGTGGCGCGCAGCTTTTCCGCCCCTTCCGGGGTTTTCGGCGGGAAAAACTCAATACTGAAATTATGCTTTTCCATCGTCATTACTCAAAAGTAAGGTCGACAGGGCCCAGGAAATGATGCTGTACAGAATGGCACCACCGACGGCCGACCAGAAACTGGCGACATGGAAACCATCGATCATCTGCGCCACCAGCCAGAACATGAAGCCGTTGATGACCAGGATGAACAGGCCCAGCGACAGGAACGTCACGGGCAGGGTCAGCAGGATCAGCAGGGGACGGATCAGCGCATTGACCAGGCCCAGCACGGCAGCGGCCAGCAGCGCGGTCCAGCCGCTGCTCATCGTCACCGAGTGCATCAAATAAGGAACGGCAAACAGGGCTGCCGCATTGATAAACCAAATCAGTAGCAAGCGCATTTCTCTAGCCTGTCAAAGAAAGTCAGGCCGGCAACAGCCGGCACAAAAGATATACCGATCAGTCTTGTTGCCTCAGGAACCGTAGCGAGCGGATGCGCGGCGTGGCCGAGAAGCGCAGCTGTACGAAGGTACAGCGAGCATCGCCGGCCGCGCCCCGCGCCGCGCAGTAGGTTCATGAGGCAACCAACTTAGTAGCGGTAGTGCTCTGGCTTATAAGGGCCTTCTTGACGCACGCCGATGTAGTCGGCTTGCTCTTGCGTCAGTTCCGTCAGCTGCGCATTCAACTTTTTGAGTTGCAAACGGGCGACTTTTTCATCCAGGTGTTTCGGCAGGGTGTACACGCCGACCGGGTAGTTGGCCGTGTTCGCGTACAGTTCGATCTGCGCGATCGTCTGGTTGGCGAACGACGAGCTCATCACGTACGACGGGTGGCCCGTGCCGCAGCCGAGGTTGACCAAACGGCCTTCGGCCAGCAGGATGATGCGGCGGCCGGACGGGAAGATGATGTGATCGACTTGCGGCTTGATGTTTTCCCACTCGTATTGTTTCAACGAAGCGACATCGATTTCATTGTCGAAGTGACCAATATTGCAGACGATGGCCTGGTCTTTCATGCGCGTCAGGTGATCGTGCGTCAAGATGTGATAGTTGCCGGTGCAGGTGACAAAAATGTCGCCGTGTTCGCACGCGTAATCCATGGTCACGACGCGGTAGCCTTCCATCGCCGCCTGCAGCGCGCAGATCGGATCGACTTCCGTCACCCACACTTGCGCCGACAGCGCGCGCATGGCTTGGGCCGAACCCTTGCCAACGTCACCGTAGCCGGCGATGACGGCCACTTTGCCGGCGATCATCACGTCGGTGGCGCGCTTGATGCCGTCGACCAGCGACTCGCGGCAGCCATACAGGTTGTCGAACTTCGATTTGGTGACGGAATCGTTCACGTTGATCGCAGGGAAAGCCAGCTTGCCTTCCTTGTGCATCTGGTACAAACGGTGCACGCCGGTCGTCGTTTCTTCCGTCACGCCGAGGATTTCCGGCAGGCGCTTCGAGTACCAGGTCGGGTCGACCAGCAGACGCTGCTTGATCGAGTTGAACAGGCAGATTTCCTCTTCCGAACCGGGGTTCGCCAGCACCGACAGGTCGGTTTCCGCGCGCACGCCCAGGTGCAGCAGCAGGGTGGCATCGCCGCCATCGTCGAGGATCATGTTCGAGTAGACCGCCTTGCCGTCCACGTTCGGCCATTCGAAGATGCGGTGCGTGTATTCCCAGTAGTCGTCCAGCGACTCGCCCTTGACGGCGAACACCGGCGTGCCGGCGGCAGCGATGGCGGCGGCGGCGTGGTCTTGCGTCGAGTAAATGTTGCACGATGCCCAACGCACTTGCGCGCCCAGTGCTTCCAGGGTCTGGATCAGCACCGCGGTCTGGATGGTCATGTGGATGGAACCGGTGATGCGCGCGCCTTTCAAAGGCTGCGCTGCCGCGAATTCTTCGCGGATGGCCATCAGGCCGGGCATTTCCGTTTCAGCAATCTTGATTTCTTTGTCGCCCCATGCGGCCAAGGTGATATCGGCGATGGTGTAGTCGTGTTGCGATTTGAGTACGGCGTTCATCACGCCCTCCTTTCAGTTGAAAAAGGTACGTGAGCGCGGTTGCAGGATATTCCGAGCCTGGCGAATTTCTTCGTCGCAACGCTCCTCGGACACGGGAGTTTAACATCGGCAAGGCCGGCGCGCCAGCCTGTTCGCCATGCATTGCCGCGTAACAACACATAAAAAAAGCGCCCGCGGCCAGAGGCCGGGGCGCTTTTCTTGCAAGTCGAACTAGATTACTTCAGGCCGGCGGCGTCGCGCAGCAGCGCGACCTTGTCCGTGCGCTCCCACGTGAATTCCGGCTCTTCGCGGCCGAAGTGGCCGTAGGCGGCGCTCTTCTGGTAGATCGGGCGCAGCAGGTCGAGCATTTGCACGATGCCTTTTGGACGCAGATCAAAGTGCGCCAGCACCAGCTTGGCGATTTCCGTATCCGGAATCACGCCCGTGCCTTCCGTGTAGACGGTGATGTTGATCGGCTTGGCCACGCCGATGGCGTAGCTGACCTGCACCTGGCACTGGCGCGCCAGGCCGGCGGCAACGATGTTTTTCGCCACGTAACGGGCCGCGTAGGCTGCCGAACGGTCGACTTTCGACGGGTCCTTGCCCGAGAACGCGCCACCGCCGTGCGGCGCCGCGCCACCGTAGGTATCGACGATGATCTTGCGGCCGGTCAGGCCGCAATCGCCTTGCGGACCGCCGATGACGAAACGGCCCGTCGGGTTGACGAGGAATTTCGTGTCGGTCAGCCATTCGCGCGGCAGGATCGGCTTGATGATTTCTTCGATGACGGCTTCTTCGATCTGCGAATGCGAGATTTCCGGCGCATGCTGGGTCGACAGCACGACGGTGTGCACGCCAACCGGACGGCCGTCGACGTAGCGCAGGGTCACTTGCGATTTCGCATCCGGACGCAGCCATGGCAGACGGCCATCCTTGCGCAGCTGCGACTGGCGCTCGACCAGGCGGTGCGCGTAGTGGATGGCGGCGGGCATCAGCTCGGCCGTTTCATCGCAGGCGTAGCCAAACATCAGGCCCTGGTCGCCAGCGCCTTGATCCAGGTCAATGCCCGCACCTTCATCGACGCCTTGCGCGATGTCCGGCGACTGCTTGTCGTAGGCCACCAGCACGGCGCAACCCTTGTAGTCGATGCCGTATTCCGTGTTGTCGTAGCCGATGCGTTTGATGGTTTCGCGCGCAACTTGAATATAATCCACATTGGCGTGCGTGGTGATCTCGCCAGCCAGCACCACCAGACCGGTGTTGCACAGGGTTTCGGCAGCCACGCGGGCCGCTGGGTCCTGGGTCAGGATGGCGTCAAGGATGGCGTCGGAAATTTGATCGGCAACCTTGTCGGGATGGCCTTCCGAAACGGATTCGGAAGTGAAGAGATAGTCGTTTGACATTGCAAGCTCCTGATTACTATGTGAATGTTCTGTCGCAGTAAAGAGGATTTTGCCTGCGACGCTTTAGCGATATTTATATTCCGCTTCGCAAGTTGTCTATTAACTCAGCGGTTACTGCATACGTGGTATTTTACGCTTCTTAAAAAATTTTGGCACGGCAACACGCCATTCCTGGAACCAGCTCATTCATGTTAGTCCCTATTTTCCGCTTTTTATCCCGTTTTCCCTTGCCCGTCCTGCATGGCCTCGGCGCCGTGCTTGGCTGGGTGATTTACGCCATTTCCCCGTCCTACCGGCGCCGCATGCGCGAGAACATGCAAGGTGCGGGGTTTTCGCAACACTTGCACACGGCCGTGGCCGAAGCGGGCAAGAGCGTGCTGGAATTGCCCTTCATCTGGTGCGCGCCGGCCGAGCGCGTGGCGCGCCATGCCACCGTGGAAAACTGGGAACTGGTGGAAAAAGCGCTGCAGCATGGCCGCGGCATTGTCTTCCTGACACCACACCTGGGCTGCTTTGAAATCGTCGCCCAGCAAATCGCCCTGCGCACGCCGCTCACCGTGATGTACCGCCCGCCCAAGCGCGCCGCATTGAAACCGCTGATCGAAGGGGCGCGCGCGCGCGAAAACCTGATGCTGGCGCCGGCCAACATGTCGGGCGTGCGCATCTTCGCCAAGTGCCTGAAGAAGGGCCAGCCGATCGGCCTGCTGCCCGACCAGGTGCCGCAGGAAGGCGAAGGCGTGTGGGCCGATTTCTTTGGCCGCCCTGCCTATACCATGACCCTGCCGGCCAAGCTGGCGCAGATGGGCGGCGCCGAAGTCATCATCACCTACGCGGAACGCCTGCCGGGCGGGCGCGGCTACGTCGTGCATTTCGTGCCGTTCACCGAGTCGCTCGACAGCACCTCGGCCGAGCAGGCGCGCACCATCAACGCGGCCATGGAGCAACTGATCGCCCGCAGCCCCGCGCAATACCTGTGGAGCTACAACCGCTACAAGGTGCCGCGCGGGGCGCCGCCACCGACATCCGCCAGCGCCGAAGCTGCCAAGGAGCCGGCATGAGACTGCTGATCGCCTTCATGTGGCTGCTGCACTGGCTGCCCCTGCCCATTCTCGGGCGCTTCGGCGTGGCCGTCGGCAGCCTGCTGTTCATCGCCATGCCCACGCGGCGCGCCATCGCCCTGACGAACTTGCGCCTGTGCATGCCGGAACTCACGGAAGCCCAGCGCGTGGCCCTGGCGCGCCAGCATTTCCAGGCGTATTCGCGCAGCGTGTGGGAACGCAGCATCCTGTGGTGGTCGTCAGAAGCGCGCCTGAACCGCCTGATCAAAAAGGTGCCCGCCTTCCCGGGCCAGCAGATCGCTGCAAAACCCACCATTTTGCTGTGCCCGCACTTTGTCTGCCTCGACGTGGCCGGTGCCGCCACGGCCATGGAAATTTCCGCCTCGTCGATGTATGTGCAGCAAAAGAACGCCGCCTTCGACCAGGCCTTGCGCAACGGCCGCTCGCGCTTCAAGCCGCCCAAGCTGTTTACGCGCCAGGACGGCATCAAGACGATTTTGCGCGCGCTGCGCGACGGCTTGCCGTATTTCATGCTGCCGGACATGGATTTCGGCGAAAAGGATGCGGAATTCGTGCCCTTCTTCGGCGTCCCGGCCGCCACCCTGACGGCCACGGCGCGCCTGGCGCTGGCCGCCCGCGCGCAGGTGATCCCCGTCATCGCCACCTTCCTGCCCAACTACCAGGGCTGGAAGGTGACGTACTACCCGGCCTGGGATGACTATCCGGGCGACGACATCACGGCCGCCACGCGCCGCATGAACGAGTTCATCGAAGAACGGGTGCGCGAAGCGCCGGCCGAGTATTTCTGGACGCATAAACGCTTCAAGACGCGTCCGGCAGGCGAAGCGTCGTTCTATAACCAGCACAAGTGAAACGCCAGAACATGAAACTGCAATTTACCAAGATGCATGGCGCCGGCAATGACTTCATCGTCATCGATGCCATCAATCAAGAAATCGACTTCACCCCGGCCCAGTGGCAGCGCCTGGCCGACCGCCGTTTCGGCATCGGCGCCGACCAGATCCTCGTGGTGGAAAAGCCGCGCCTGCCCGGCTGCGACTTCCGCTACCGCATCTACAACAACGATGGCGGCGAAGTCGAGCAATGCGGCAACGGCGCGCGCGCCTTCGTCAAGTTCGTCAGCGAAAAAGGCTTGTCGGACAAAACCAGCATCAGCGTGGAAACCATGGCCGGCGTCATCGCGCCGCGCCTGGAACTCGACGGCAGCATCACGGTCGACATGGGCGCGCCCGTGCTGGAGCCAGCACTGGTGCCTTTCGATGCGGCTGGCTTGACGGGCGTGGCCGCGGGTACTGATCTGCTGTGGCCGCTGGACCTGGCCTTGCCGGGCGACGCCGCCACGGTGCTGGTGTCCGTCGTCTCGATGGGCAATCCGCACGCCGTGCAAGTAGTCGACGATGTCGAGGCACAAGACCTGGACACATCGGGTCCGCTGATCGAGCACCATCCGCGTTTTCCACGCCGGGTCAATGCCGGCTACATGCAGATCGTCGACCGCCATCACGTGAAACTGCGCGTATTTGAACGGGGTGCGGGCGAAACCCTGGCCTGCGGCACGGGCGCTTGCGCCGCTGCCGTAGCCGGCATCCGGCGCGGCTTGCTCGACTCGCCCGTGCGCATCAGCGCGCGCGGCGGCGAACTGTCGATCGCCTGGCAAGGCGCGGGCCAGCCCGTGCTGATGACGGGCCCGGCCGTGACCGTGTTCGAAGGCACGATCGAGCTTTAACGCCAACGCGCCTCAGCCGCGCATCGCGGCTGGCATCATGCCGCCTGGAATTGCTGTTCTGATGACAACGGTTCCTGCGGCACATCCTGTTCCGCCAGGTAGCACTTCAGGCGGTACAGGCGCTGGCGGTAATTGCCTTCCGGACCATCCACGCCGCAATCGACGCGCTCGAACAGGCGCACCACCCGGTCGAGCACCTGGCGCTCCTGCGCCGTGCGGATCAGCACCAGGCGCCGCTTGCCGCGGCCATGCGTGGCGCTGATGTCGATCAACAAACAATGTCCCTGGTCGGCCGCCACCACGTCGAGCAGCAAGGCTTCGGCGCGCGACAGGTCAAACCAGCGCGCCAGTTCCAGGCGTGCCGCCAGCAGCGGATGATTCTGTCCCAGCTGGCGCAGGTGCGCGCCCGCGTGCGGCACGCTGCCCTGCCCCCAGTCGCCAGGGCTGCCGCGCGGCGCGATCTTCTCCAGCACCGCCTGCGCTTCCGTGCTGCCTTGCGCCTGCGCCTGCAACAGCCAGTAGGCGGCGCGCACATCGCTGTTGACGCCGTCGCGGCGGTTACGCCAGGCATGCATGCCGCATTCGAGCTGGGCCGGGCCATGTCCCAGGTCGGCCGCACGTTCCAGGCAGGAATGCGCTTCGACCACATTACGCTGGGAAAATTCCGGTTTGGTATAAATGCGCGACAGCACGAACCAGGCTTCGGCCAGGCCCTGCTCGCCCGCCTGCGTCAGCCAGCGCACGGCGCGCTTGAAATTGGCCGCGCCATTGCGCGTGGCCAGGCGCTGGCCATGCGCATCCATGCGCGCATAGCCAAGCCCCAGTTCCAGCTGCGCCGCGCGGTCGCCGCCATGCGCGGCCAGTTCGCAGCATTGCCAGCCTTCGGCGCTGCCGCCCGGCGCCAGCGCCTGCGCGCAACGCGACAGCAGCAGCACTTGCTGCGCATCGAGCGCGATGCTGCGCGTGCCCGCGGCGGCCTGGCGCTGCAGCAATTCGCGCGCCAGCGGCAAGCCGTGCGCCAGATAGCCGGCCAGGTCGCCCGCGCTCCACGCCTGTTCGAGTGCCGCATGCTGCGGCGGCGCGTCGCCATGCCCGGCAGCGGTGCCATGCGCCGCGACGGTCGTGCCGGCCAGGCCCGCTTGCCGCGCCAGCAGCCACTGCGCATCGGGCAAGCCGGCGCGTGCCGCCGCTTCCAGTGCCGCGTGCGCCTTGGCGCGCAGGGCGACGCAGCTGTTGACGGCATTGCCCAGCACCAGTTGAGCCAGCACCAGGCCGGCTTGCACCAGGCCCGCGTCAAATGCCTGTTCATAATAAGGCAGCAACGCCGTGGCGGCCGGCTGCGCCACCTCGAACGGCACGTGCGTGCCGATCAGCATGCACGCTTCCTCGCTGTCTTCCTGCGCCGCCCGGGCCAGCCAATGCAAGGCCGTGGGCAAGCTTTGCGGCACGCCCTGGCCAAACAGATACACTCTTCCCAGCGCCAGCTGACAGGCAACGTCACCCGCACGCGCCCCCTTGATCAATCCTAGTGTTTCGCGATTTGCCATCGATTCTCGATATTGAGTCAATGATTCTAATAGTGTGTAGTCTCCAGGCCGATTGCCCGGCCATGTCCATAGTGTACCGTCCTTGTGTCACAAATCTGCCACTGCCCACGCAAGATCTTGATTCAACGCAACAATCGCCGGCCCCAGCCGCGCCAACATAGTGCGTCTCGAATGGAAAAGTCAGGGGGAAAAAGGCGCTGGCGGCGCCCGGCGCACCACAATCGCGCGTTACGAAAATACAACAGGGCCATGGATTTATCACGCTTTCCACCAATCTTTTCACGCATATTTGACCAATCCCACACGCCCGGCACGCCGAGGAATTAAGGTTCATTCATCGAAACGCGGCATCTGGCGCCTTTCAATCTGCTCGGATCTCGGACGGAACTCACTTTTAATAGGGAATAAGACATGAAAAAATCACTCGTTGCCCTCGCTCTCTTCGGCGCCTTCGCCGCAACCGCACAAGCGCAGTCATCCGTTCAAATCTACGGCACGATTGATGCTGGCCTGGGCAAGACGACTGGTGAAACCACCAAGGTCACCAAGCGCGACAACAACAAACTGGGCTTCAAGGGTACGGAAGATCTGGGCAATGGCCTGAAAGCCATCTTCCAACTGGAAATCCGCTATGAATCCGATACCGGCACGCTGGAAAGCAATGCCCGTCCGCTGTTCCAGGGCCAAAGCCGCGTCGGCCTGCAAGGCGACTTCGGTACCGTGCGCCTGGGCCGTGGCCTGACCGCCTTCCAGGAATCGAGCACCGGCTTCGAACCGTGGTCGGGCATGCCAACGCCGGCCGGCTTCCAGACCGATCTGACCGTGGCTGCCTACAGCAGCGACCCGCTGAGCGCGCCAGGCAACTCGCGTAACCGCTTCTCGAACGCCGTGTTCTACAACTCGCCAGTGTTCAGCGGCTTCCAGATCAATGCCACCGTCGCCGCCAAGGAAGCCAATGGCAACGCCGCCGTCGCAGCCACGGCAGGCAACCGCGCCGTCCCGGCCAATGCCACACCGGACTCGAATCCATATTCGGTTTCGGCCACCTACACCAACACGCAATTCGCCGCCATGGCCGCCTACGAGCGCAATGCCCTGGAAGCCAAGCTGTGGTCGGTTGCGGCATCGTTCAATCCGATCACGGAATTGAAACTGATGGCCTCGTACCAGCATCAGGATGACAGCAACTTCAAGCTGGTCAATACCGACACCAAGGCATGGCTGATCGGCGCCAACTACGACGTCGGCCCGGGCAAGGTTCGCGCTGGCTACGGTCAGAAAACGCCGGACGGCGTGACCAAGACCAAGCAGGCATCGCTGGGCTACGACTACAACCTGTCGAAGCGCACCTACCTGTACGCGGACATCTCGAACCGCAAGGACGCTGTGTCGAAGACCTACATCGGTCTGGGCGTACACCACAACTTCTAATGGCCGCGCCTGTCCCCATCACGGGGGCAGGCTGACCAGCGAAGAACAGGCGGCATGGGCAACCATGCCGCTTTTTTCATGGGCGCGCGGAAAATGCACGGGCAACGCGCCCTTTGCGCCTATGGCGCGGCACTCTCGGTTAGAATTAAGCGTTCATCTTTCACCTTCAGAAGCCATCAATGACCGCCACACTCGATTCCAGCACCGTCGCCCAGTATCTGAGCGAGCATCCGAATTTCTTTGCGGAGCACACCGCGCTGCTCGGCGAGGTCAAGCTGAGCAGCCCGCTGACGGGACGCACCATCTCGCTGCAGGAGCGGCAGATGGAAGTGATGCGCGACAAGTACAAGGCGCTGGAACTGCGCATGTCCAAGCTGAGCCGCCTGGCCGAGGAAAATGGCGACATCGCCAGCAAGTTCCACGGCTGGAACCAGGCCATGCTGCAAGTGCGCAACGATGCCGACATGCCGCGCGTGCTGGTCGATGCCCTGCAACGCAATTTCGACGTGCCCTGCGTCAGCCTGCGCCTGTGGCAAGTGCTGCCGGAACATGCCAACGGCTGGTTCACGGAAGATGTCACGGCCGATGTGCGCATGTTCGCCAACAGCCTGCAAGCGCCGTATTGCGGCAGCAACCGCGATTTCGAAGCCGTGCACTGGCTGCAGGCGGACAAGATCGAATCGACCGTCATGATCGCCCTGCGCGCGCCGAACACCACCGGCACCTTCGGCCTGCTGGTGCTGGGCTCGCCCGACAGCGAACGTTTTACCGCCAGCATGGGCACCGACTTCCTCGTGCATATCGGCGCCACGGCCAGCGCCGCGCTGGCCGCCCTGCGCGCCGGCTCGCCTGCCTGAAAACGCCATGAGCGACGCACGCGGCAAGGCTGACTGGCTGGACGCCTACCTGGCGCAGCTGGCCACGCAGCGCAAGCTGTCGCCGCACACCATCGATGCCTATGGCCGAGACCTGCGCGAATTGCTGGCACTCAGCGGCACTACGCCCTGGACAACGCTGGCGCACAATGAAGTGCGGCGCTACACGGCCAAGCTGCACGGCGGCGGCCTGAACCCGCGCTCGATCGCCCGCAAGCTGTCGTCGTGGCGCGGGTTCTTCAATTGGCTCAGCGGTGAAACGCCGCTCGACGCCAATCCCGTCGACGGCATCCGCGCGCCCAAGCGGGCCAAGACCTTGCCGAAAGCCCTGTCGGTAGACGATGCCGTGCGCCTCGTGGCGCCGGCGCAACACCAGCAGGGCGGTGCCGAACCGGAACAGCTGTGCAACCGCGCCATGTTCGAACTGCTGTACTCGAGCGGCTTGCGCGTCTCCGAACTGACCAGCCTCGATACCCATTACTGCAAGGCGGAAAACGGCCAGCAAGCCTCGCTGGGCTGGCTCGACATGGCCAGCTTCGAAGTCGTCGTCACGGGCAAGGGCAGCAAGATGCGCAAGGTGCCGGTCGGCAAGGCCGCGCTCGTGGCCCTGAGTACCTGGCTGGCCGTGCGTCCGCCGGCTGCCGATGGCAGCGCCGCCCTGTTCCTCAGCACGCGCGGCACGCGCATCTCGCCGCGCGTGCTGCAGCTGCGCCTGAAGGCGCACGCGCTGGCCACGGAGATTCCCGCCAACGTGCACCCGCACGTGCTGCGCCACTCGTTTGCCTCGCACGTGCTGCAATCGTCAGGCGACCTGCGCGCCGTGCAGGAAATGCTGGGCCACTCCAGCATCACCTCGACCCAGGTCTACACGGCCCTCGATTTTCAGCACCTGGCGCACGTGTATGACCAGGCACATCCGCGCGCCAAGGCCAAGTAATCACCAGCCCGCCCGGGCATCCCCGTTTGCCGGCCTGATCCAAATCAAGCGCTTCGGCGCCCATTTGCAAGCTTTTGCAAAATTCCGGCATAATCGTCCGCATTCGCCCGCTAGCGCGGCGGCACCACCGACTACAGCATAGGCATTCCCATGGCACTGATCCCCACCACCATCCTCACCGGTTTCCTCGGCGCCGGCAAAACCACCTTGCTCAACCGCATATTGCAGGAAGAGCATGGCATGCGCATCGCCGTGATTGAAAATGAGTTTGGCCAGGAAAACATTGACAACGAGATCCTGGTGCAGGACAGCAACGAGCACATCATCGAGATGAACAACGGTTGCATCTGCTGCACCGTGCGCGGCGACCTGATCGTGGGCTTGACGGAACTGGCGCGCAAGCGCGACGCCGGCTTGCTGGCGTTCGACCGCGTCGTCATCGAAACGACGGGCCTGGCCAATCCCGGCCCCGTGGCGCAAACTTTCTTTGTCGACGAGGAAGTGGGCAGCCATTACATGCTCGACGCTATCCTGACGGTGGTCGATGCCCGCCATGCCATGAAGCAACTGGACGAATACGAGGAAGCCCAGCGGCAGGTGGGCTTTGCCGACAAGCTGCTGCTATCGAAAACCGATCTGGTCAGTGAAGACGAGGTGGCCGCCCTGACGCGCCGCCTGAAACGCATCAACCCGCGCGCGCCCATCGGCAAGGTCGATTTCGGCCGCGCGCCGCTGGCCGAGGTGCTCGACATCCGCGGTTTTAATTTGAACGAGAAGCTGGAACTGGACCCGGATTTCCTCGCCACCGAAACGGCGCATGTGCATGATCACGACCATGCGCACGAGCACGGCCATGAGCACGGCCACGCGCATGAGCATGAGCATGAGCACACCGACGCCTGCGCCACCGATTGCGGCCATGCCAACCACCACCATGCGCAGCATAGCGACGACATCGCCGCCTTTGTTTTCAAGAGCACGCAACCATTCGACAGCGCCAAGCTCGATGAGTTCCTGGGCGGCCTGGTGCAAGTGTATGGCCCGCGCATGCTGCGCTACAAGGGCGTGCTGCTGATGCAGGGCGCCGAGCGCAAGGTGGTGTTCCAGGGTGTGCACCAGCTGATGGGCAGCGACCTGGGCGCCAAATGGGGAGAGAACGAGGTGCGTGGCAGCAAAATGGTATTTATTGGCAAGAATCTACCAAAAGACATTTTTATTCGCGGACTCGAACAATGTTTGGTATAAACTAGCCGGGTTTTGCGAAGTACCCGTTGCAAAGCAGAAACAAAAGGGAAAGTTAAGCACGCTTTCCCGCTGTCTGACACCCATCTTGCTGGCATAAACCAACAAGTGGCCGTCTCTGATCGGCTCGTCAACAAATCGGGATGGCAATATAAGGCAAAGCGTGCCAAAATCAGCGACGAAAACGGCCCATGTCGTTCGCCTGTCATGAAATGCTGGCAAACTGCCGCTGGCCGCATGCCAGGCATGCAACCGATCCACCCAACACGCAGGTCGACGCGGTCATAGCGCGGCTGGCATATAGCGGTAAAAAGTTATCAACATGGCAAATGTAGCCGGCCGGTAGTCCTGGCCGCCGCCGGCAAGCCAAGGTCGCACGCAGTACAGCGGGACAGCAATGCCTAGCGGAACCTGTACAGTTGCTCGGCGTCGCCGCAGCAACTGATCAATTTGAAAACTCTGTCGTATCGAAGGTAAGCGAAGTTATGACCAAAACTAATAAATCGACCCCGGCCACCAACCAAGACATCCCTCTCATCAGCGAAGAACAAATTCGCGCCATGAGCGACGATGACTACATGAATCCGGCACAACTGGCATTCTTCAAGGCACGTTTGCAACAGCTTGAAAAAGATCTGTTGAAAAACGCCGGCGAAACCACGGAACACCTGCGCGAAACCGTGCTGGTACCGGACCCGGCCGACCGCGCCACCATCGAGGAAGAGCATGCGCTGGAACTGCGCACGCGCGACCGCGAACGTAAATTGCTGAAAAAAGTCCAGCAATCGATCGCCAGCATCGACGCCGGCGACTATGGCTGGTGCGAAGAAACGGGCGAGCCGATCGGCATCCCCCGCCTGATCGCCCGTCCTACCGCCACCCTGTCGCTGGAAGCCCAGCAACGCCGCGAACTGAAGCAAAAACTCTACGGCGACTGATCGCCGTGCCCGCGCGCAGCCGCCCCGGCGGCCGCGCGCGCGTGACAAAAAAAGCATGCATCCTTCGGTTGCGTGCTTTTTTTTCGTCCCGCGCCGACTACACTGAAAGCGGGCCCGGCGGCGGCAAGTGGCGCTTGCAATTGCCTTTTCCATCCCCACTTTTGAGACATGGGCGCGCAAGCGCATGGCTTTGCACGCATCGGCACGAATCTTTTGAGGTCACTATGGAACAATTTCACGGCACCACCATCCTCTGCGTCCGGCGCGGCAAGCAAGTCGCCTTGGGCGGCGACGGCCAAGTAACGCTCGGCAACATCGTCATGAAGGGCACGGCCCGCAAAGTGCGCAAGCTGTACCAGGGCAAAGTCCTGGTCGGCTTTGCCGGCGGCACCGCCGATGCCTTCACCCTGCTCGACCGCTTTGAAGGCAAGCTGGAAAAACACCAGGGCAACCTGCTGCGCGCCTCCGTCGAACTGGCCAAGGACTGGCGCACCGACCGCGTGCTGCGCCGCCTGGAAGCGATGCTGCTGGTGGCCGACAGCGAATCGACCCTGGTCATCACCGGCAATGGCGACGTGCTGGAACCGGAAGACGGCATTGGCGCCATCGGCTCGGGCGGCACCTTCGCCCAGTCCGCCGCCAAGGCGCTGCAGGAAAACACGGAACTGTCGCCGGCTGAAGTGGTCAAGAAATCGCTGACCATCGCCGCCGAACTGTGCATTTACACGAATATGTCCCACATCATCGAGACCTTGGACTGAGTCCAGGCACGCCTGAGCAAAGAATAGAAAGCCATTATGATCATGAACATGACCCCGTCGGAAATCGTCACCGAACTCGACAAGCACGTGGTGGGCCAGGCCAAGGCCAAGCGCGCCGTCGCCATCGCCTTGCGCAACCGCTGGCGCCGCCAGCAGGTGGCCGAGCCCCTGCGCCATGAAATCACGCCCAAGAATATCCTGATGATCGGCCCCACGGGCGTCGGCAAGACGGAAATCGCGCGCCGCCTGGCCAAGCTGGCCGAAGCGCCGTTCATCAAGATCGAAGCGACCAAGTTCACGGAAGTGGGCTATGTGGGACGCGACGTCGACACCATCATCCGCGACCTGATCGACATCGGCATCAAGCAGACGCGCGCGCTGGAAATGAAAAAAGTGCGCGCCCGCGCCGAAGACGCGGCCGAAGACCGCATCATCGACATTCTCGTGCCGCCGGCGCGCGATTTCGGCTTCACCGCGAATACGGCGGCGGCCGTGGACAGCGGCAGCGGCGACAGCACGCGCCAGACTTTCCGCAAGCGCTTGCGCCAGGGCGAACTCGATGACAAGGAAATCGAGATCGAGCTGGCCGACGCGGGCGCGCAGATGGAAATCATGGCGCCGCCGGGCATGGAAGAAATGACGGAGCAGATCAAGTCCATGTTTTCCGGCGTCGGCGCGCAGCGCAAGAAGGCGCGCAAGGTCAAGATCCGCGAAGCGTTGAAACTGCTGGTCGAGGAAGAAGCGGCCAAGCTGGTGAACGACGAAGAGCTCAAGCAGAAAGCCATCCAGAACGTGGAGCAGAACGGCATCGTCTTCCTCGATGAAATCGACAAGATCGCCTCGCGTTCGGAAGCGGGCGGCGCCGACGTCTCGCGCGCAGGCGTGCAGCGCGACCTGCTGCCGCTGGTCGAAGGCACCACCGTCAACACCAAGTACGGCATGATACGCACGGACCACATCCTGTTCATCGCCTCGGGCGCCTTCCACCTGTCGAAGCCGTCGGACCTGATCCCGGAACTGCAGGGACGCTTCCCCATCCGCGTGGAACTCGAATCGCTGTCGATCGCGGACTTCGAGCGCATCCTCACCAGCACCGACGCCTGCCTGACGATGCAGTACGAAGCCTTGCTGGCGACGGAAAACCTGACATTGCGCTTCGCCCCGGAAGGCATCACGCGCCTGGCGGAAATCGCCTATGCCGTCAACGAGCGCACGGAAAACATCGGCGCGCGCCGCCTGCATACGGTGATGGAGAAGCTGCTGGAAGAAGTGTCGTTCACGGCCAGCGAAAACAGCAGCAGCACGGAAAACCTGCTGGTGATCGATGCGGCTTACGTCAATGAGCGCCTGGAAGCGTTGTCGGTCAACGAGGACCTGTCGCGCTACGTGCTGTAATCAGGAAGGGGGAAACCGATGGCAAACAAGGCATTGGCGACGCGGCAGAAGATGCAGTTCCGCGTCGAGCCCTCGCAAAAACCGCGCAACCCGGTCGCCGCTGCCGCCCTGCAGCGCAGCGCCGGAGCGCACGTGAAAACCGTCTCAGGCCAGCGCCAGCAGGAAAAGCGCCTGCTGGCAAAGCTGCTGATGAAGGTCGACGTCAAAGACTGATCCGGACATATTCATGCCAGGCCGCCCGCGGACACCCCGTTCAAGGGCGTCCGCCATCAGGCCACTGTGTGCCGCGGCATCATCCCCTTAAAAACGGTAGGACGCGCCCAGCGAAAACATGTCGACCTTGGCCGTCTGGCTGCCGTTGTACTTGACCGGCACGCGGTCCCAGTCCAGGTGCAGCGACCAGTTCTGGTTCAGCGCATACGCCGTGCCGATGCCATAGGTCAGGCCGATCTTGCTCTTCTTGTCCGAACCGCCAGCCAGATAATCGACCTTGCCCTGCGTGTAGGCGGCGCCAACGCGCCCGCTCAGGGTAAAGGCGTCGAACTGGTAGCCGAGCACCCCTTGCACGCCCAGGCCCGTGAATTTGCCGCGGCCAGCGCGCTTGCCGGCGCCCGTGTCGAAGCCGGACTTGACCTCGCCGCCCGTGTACCCCACCAGTTCAACCGAAGGCAGGGCCACGCCGCCCTGAAACGGCAGCGCGTTGAAACTGTAACCCACGTATGCCTTGCCATTGCGCTTGCTGCTTTTGTCGCAATCGCCTTGTGCGGGCACGCAATCGAGGTCGCTGCTGGCGCGAAAGCCATAGCTTGCGCCCGCATAGAAGGGACCCGGCGCAGGCTCGGCGGCCGTGGCATGCAGGGGAGAAATGGCGGCCAGCGCCAGCAGCGCCGCTGGAAATTGAAATTTGAAGGACATGGATAACCTCTACAAGTGGATGGATTGCCTGGTTGTAGCGCGCTGCGTGAACCACGCTCTGGCGCCACCTGCAGGAGTGTCATCGCTTTTGCCGAGAAGTACCATCTGCTTGTGCAAAGTGCCATTCCGGGCTACATTCGGTACCGTCATCCGCCACCAAACTTGCAAGAAGGGAATTATCGTGAGCTCGCCCGAACTGGTTTTACGCGTGCTGCGCACGCAATTGCGCGCCGCCGGCATCACCTACAAGGTACTGGCCGAACGCATCGCCATGAGCGAATCGAGCGTCAAGCGCATGTTCGGGCAGCACGACATGTCGCTGTCGCGCCTGGCCCTGATCTGCAAGGCCTCGGGCATCGCCATGGAAGACGTGCTGCGCGGCGCGGCCGACATCACGCCGCATGCCGACACGCTTACGCTGGTGCAGGAAAAATCGCTGATCGCCCATCCCCGTCTGCTGCTGGTGGCGATCTGCTGCCTTGGCCACTGGAGCATGGAGCAAGTGGTGGAAACGTATGCGCTGACGCAGGCCGAATGCATCGGCTACCTGGCCGAACTGGACCGGCTGGGCTTGATCGAACTCAAGCCGCTGAACCGCTACAGCCTGCGCGTCTCGAACGCCTTTCACTGGCTGGCCGACGGCCCGGTGCAGCAGTATTTCCGCGAACATGTGGTGGCCGACTATTTCAGCGGGCATTTTGACGGCGCCGGCGAAACCCTGATGTGCATCCCGGCGCGGCTGTCGCTGTCGAGCGCGCAGGAACTGGTGCAAAAGATCCGCCAGCTGGCCGAGGAGCTGGCGCGCCTGCACCAGGGCGACCGCCGCCTGGCGCCGCAGGAGCGCGACGGCTTTACCCTGCTGCTGGGTTTCCGTTCATGGGAGTTTGCCGCCTTCACGGCCTTGCGCCGCAGCACGGCCGCCCCCGCGGCGCCCTACCAGACAGGCCCCAGGAACAGATAGAAGGTGCTCTCGCCGCCCTTGGTGGCGCCCGACGCCATGTAGACGGGGCCGAAGCGCGTATCGACGGAGATGAAAGCGCTGCCCGCCTGCGTGAACTTGCTGGCTTTCCAGCGGTCGCTCTGGTCGAAGCCGCCGCCCATTTCCAGCGAAAAGCCAGCCCGCACCACGCCGCCCAGGGTGCTGGGCAGGGAGCCGATGCGGCGTGCCATCACCAGACGCGCCAGGGCGATACTGCGCCCGCTCACCGATTCAAATTCCGTGCCGGACAGGCGCAGGAAGCCGCCCAGGTTGAGCGGCGCCTCGCCCCGCTGCGCACGCGCCCATTCGCCGTACACATGGCCGGCCCAGTTGCCGCTGCTGAACGCCTTCAGCGCGGTGATGGACGAGCGGCCCAGGGCGGCATCGTCCGTTCCCGTGGTCAGGGCCCGCGTCCAGGTTGCGTCCAGCAAGGTGCCGCGCGTGGGGAAGCCCGGCGAATCGAGCGTATCGACGCGAAACTGCACGAACTGCGTGGTGCCCAGCGCGCGCGATTCCGGCTGCGTGGGGTCGGCCGGAATCGCCAGCTTGGCCTTGACCTCCGTGCGCGAGATGCCAAACTGCAGATCGCCCCAGGTACCGAACTGGCGCCCCAGCACCAGCGCAGCTGCCTGGCCGTTATAGGCCACGCGGGAGCTGCGCCGGCCCTTGTCGAACAAATCCATCGCCGACGAGGTGTACTGCAGCTGCGGCGCGATATACCACGGGTTGCCGGCGCCCAGCGGCTGCCAGAACTGCACCCCATAGCCGCGCTCATTGCCGATCTGCGCCGTGCTGCGCAACTCGCCGCCCCAGCTGTTCAGGTTCGAGCGCACATGCAGCAGTTTCAATGCAAAATTATTGCTGTCCCTGAAATCGCTGGCCAGTTCCAGGCCCACGCGCAGGCGGTTGCTGGCCCACGGCGCCTCGACGGCCTTGATGCTCACCGTGCGCTGCTCGCCCGCGTCGACCACTTCCGTCTCCACGCGCGCCACGTCGCCGCGGCCATACAGCTTGGCGGCCGCCTTGAGCACCTCTTCCTGGCTTACCAGCTGCCCTTCCACCAGCCCGGACTGGGCCTGCAGGATGCGCGGATTGATCTCGCCCTCGCTCTCCACGGCCAGGCGCGTCAGCGGCAAGGCCACGTCCAGCAGGGCCGGCGCGGCCAGGCGCAGCTGCTCGCGCGCCGCGTACTGCTCCGGCGGCAGGGCCAGCGGCGCCAGGCGCGCGGCCAGGGCCTGCGCCGCCTGCTCGCCGGCGCGCATGGCACGCGCATAATTTTCAAAATCGAGGAAACTCACGCCCGTCAGGTCGGGCGCCACCAGGATGTCCTGCGCGCGCATTTCCTTCAGCGAGCGCTGCACGTTCTGCTCCGTGAGGATCTGCAGCATCTGCTGCGCCACGCCGATGGCGCTGCCCAGGTCTTTTTCCGGCGCCAGCGGCGTACCCACGTTAACGGCGATGACGATGTCGGCGCCCATGGCGCGCGCCATGTCGACGGGCAGGTTGCGCACCAGCCCCCCGTCGACCACCAGGCGGTTGTTCACGCGCACGGGCGAAAACACACCCGGCACGGCCAGCGAGGCGCGCATCGACAGGAACAGCGGCGTGTCGACCAGTTCCACCAGTTCGCCGCTGACCAGATCCGAGGCCACCGAGCGGAATGGCAACGGCAGCTGGCTGGCCGGGCGGTCGCGCATGCCGGCTGGCAGCAGCCGGTTCAGCGCCATCTCCAGCGCCGCATTGCTGGCGGCCGCGGGCGGCGTGGAAATGCCGTTGCGGCTGACGCCAAACTCGATGCGCGAAGGCAGCAAGAGATCTTCCTCGCGGCGGCGGAACGCCAGTTCGTCGCGCGGCGGACGGTCCGCCACCACGCGCGCCCAGTTGGTCTCGCGCGCCATCTTTTCCAGCTCGGCGACGGAAGCGCCGGCCGCATATGCGCCGCCCACCACGCCGCCCATGCTGGTGCCGACCACCATGTCGATCGGCACATGCAGCTCCTGCAGCACCTTGAGCACGCCGATATGCGCGAGGCCGCGCGCGCCGCCGCCCGACAGCACCAGGGCGACGCGCGGGCGCGCCGCCACGGGCGCAGGTACTGCGCTGGCGGCGCGGACGGTTTCAGGGGGGGATGCGGCGGCGGGAACATCGGCGGCAACTCCAGCTTGGGGCAAGGCGAATAGCGCCGCCACGCAGCCTGCTGCCAGGACGGCACGGATCGAAAACATGAAAACTCCTGTAGCGCTGGCGGCATGGCGCCAGCGGCAAAAACACGATACGACGTAGGGACGGCTACGTCACTTAATTTGATGGCGGCGGCGTGACGGTCGTCACCGGCGGCGCGGCCGGCATCATCGCTCCCGAGCGCGGCTGCGTTTCCATCGGCAGCGGCGGCGGCACCAGGTTCGTTGCCGGCGCCGGCGCCGGCGTGGGCGCGGCACCCGGCAGCATGGCTGGCAGGGCCAGCGCCTTGTCGTCGGCCACCAGGTCGATGCGTTTGCTCACGCCGCCATCCTGCAGCAGCACGTGGCGCGCATGCACCTCCTGCACCGTCACGCCGGGCACCACTTCGGCACCCTCAGGCACAGCCACCGACGGCTTGCCATCGGTCGAGATGATGGCCACGCTGCGGCGACCATTGCTGGCGGCCACCACGCCCTTGAGCTGGTAGTTGCTGGCCGTGGCCACGCTGACCTGGCCGCCGAACAGCGAGGCGCCCGCTTCCACGCTGGCATCCTGCACCACCGGCACGGCGGGCGGATTGATGGGCCGTTGCGGTGCCTTGAACAGCTGCATGGCCCAATAGGCCAGCGACACGGACAGCGCCACGACGGCGAGCAGACTTACGAATTGGGGCAAACGCTTCATGGCTTCCTTGAGTTCTTATCTTACGAGCTGATTGATTTCGATAATCGGCATCAGCACGGCCAGCACGATCAGCAGCACCACCACGCCCATGGCCAGGATCAGGGCCGGCTCCAGCAGGCCGGCGATGGTCAGCGTGCGGCGTTCCAGGTCCTGCTCCTGGGCGCTGGCGGCGCGTTCCAGCATGGCCGGCAGCTCGCCCGTGATTTCACCGGCGCGTATCATGTGGATCAGCATGGGCGGAAAATGCTTCTGCGCCGACAGCGCGCGCGCCAGGCTGACGCCTTCGCGCACGGCACCGCTGGCCTCCTGCACCAGCTCCTGCATTGCCACGTTGGTCAAGGTATCGCGGCTGGTGTCGAGCGCACGCAGGATCGGCACGCCGGAACCCGTGGTGATGGCCAGGGTGCTGGCGAAACGCGCCGTGTTCAGGCTGCGCTCGAACTTGCCGTACAGGGGCGCCGTCAGCAGCCAGGTATGCCAGCGCCGCTTCAGCGCCGGCTGCTGCAGCGCGCGCCGCCAGGCGAACCAGGCGCCGGCCACCAGCACGGCCACGATGAGGCCGTAGTTGCGCACGAAGTCCGACAGCGCCAGCATGATCACCGTCAGCATGGGCAATTTCTGCTTGGTGTTGGCGAATACGGAAACGATCTGGGGCACCACATAGGTGAGCAGGAAAATGACGATGGAAAACGCCACCACCGTGACGATGGCCGGATAGGTAAACGCCAGCTTGACCTTCTGCACCAGCGCGTTGCGCCGCTCGATGTAGTCGGCCAGGCGCGACAGCACGCGCGACAGATGGCCGATCTGCTCGCCCGACGCCACCAGCGCGCGGTAAATTTCCGCGAAGTCGCGCGGATGGCGCGCCAGCACGTCGGAAAACGCGGCGCCGCCGATCACTTCCGAGCGGATCGAGGCGATCAGGTCGCGCAGGTAGGGCCGCTCGGCCTGTTCCAGCAGCGCGGAAAAGGCCTGCTCCAGCGGCAGGCCCGCTTCCAGCAAACTGGCCAGCTGGCGCGTAAACAGCGCCAGCTCGGTACTCGACAGGCGCTCGCCGAAGCCGCGCCGTTTGGTGACGCCGGCGGCATCGACCTGCGCGGCGATCTGTTCGACGGCCAGCGGCACCAGGCCTTGCACGCGCAGCTCGGCGCGCGCGGAACGGGGACTGTCGGCATTGAGCACGCCCTTGCGGGTGGCGCCTTGCGCATCGACGGCTTCATAACGGAATGCGGGCATGGTGGCGGGCCTAGTCTTTGGTCACGCGCAGCAATTCAGCCTGCGTGGTGGTGCCGTCGCGCAGCCAGCGTTCGCCGTCGTCGCGCATGCTCAGCATGCCGTCCTGCAGGGCCACCGCGCGCACTTCCGCTTCGGAGGCGCGGTTGTGGATCTGCGCGCGGATCTGCTCCGTCGTGCGCAGCAGCTCGTACACGCCGACACGGCCCTGGTAGCCCGTCTGGCCGCAATGCTCGCAGCCGACCGCCTGCCAGTATTCGCCATCGAAGGTCTTGCAGGAGCCGCACAATTTTCGCACCAGGCGCTGCGCCAGCACGCCCAGCAGCGACGACGACAGCAGGAACGGCTCGATGCCCATGTCCAGCAGGCGCGTCACGGCCGCCGAGGCGTCATTCGTGTGCAGGGTCGCCAGCACCAGGTGGCCCGTCAGGGATGCCTGCACGGCGATCTGCGCCGTTTCCAGGTCGCGGATCTCGCCAATCATGATCACGTCCGGGTCCTGCCGCAGGATCGCCCGCAAGGCCTTGGCAAACGTCATGTCGATGCGCGGGTTGACCTGCGTCTGGCCGACGCCAGCCAGGTCGTACTCGATCGGGTCTTCCACCGTCAGGATATTCGTCGTCGTCGCGTTGAGCATCGACAGCGCCGCATACAGGGTGGTGGTCTTGCCCGAGCCGGTCGGCCCCGTGACCAGCACGATGCCGTGCGGCTGCGTGATCAAGCCATCGAACTGCGCCAGCATGGGCGCGCTCATGCCCAGGTGCTGCAGGTCCAGGCGGCCCGCTTCCTTGTCCAGCAAACGCAGCACGGCCCGTTCGCCATGCCCGGTCGGCAGGGTCGAGACGCGCACGTCGACGGGCTTGCCGCCCACGCGCAGGGTGATGCGGCCGTCTTGCGGCAGGCGCTTTTCGGCGATGTCGAGCTGCGCCATGATCTTGATGCGCGAGATCAGCGAGCCGTGAATGGCCTTGCGCGGACGCACGACGTCGCGCAGGCTGCCGTCGATGCGGAAGCGCACGACGGAAGTCTGCTCGAACGGCTCGATGTGGATATCGGAGGCGCCTTCGCGCAGCGCCTGCGTGAGCAAGGCGTTGATCATGCGGATGACGGGCGCGTCGTCGGACGATTCAAGCAAGTCCTCGATGGCCGGCACGTCCTGCAGCAGCTTGGTCAGATCGAGGTCGGCATCGAATTCATCGGCCATCTGCGAAGCGTCGCCACCGCCGCCCGCGTAAGCGCCGGCAATGGCCGCATCGAGTTCGGCGCGCGGCAGCACCGTCAACTGGATCTGGCCGAAGCGGCGCGACACCTCGGCAATCGCCGCCGGTGCCGTCGCTGCCGCCACCAGCACCTCGACGGGGGCGCCATCGATGGCGCCAGGCCGGGCCAGCAGGCCGAAATCGCGCGCGTAGGCGTAGGGTAGCAAATTACTCATGGCGACCCGATCACTTCTGCGGCTGCGGCTGTTGCTGCTGGTATTGCTGCAGCATCGACTGCGGCGGCGTGGCCGCGTTGGCCGGCGCGCCTGGCGGCGGCGTCGGTGCCGGCGGCACGGGGCGCGTCACCATATTGCCGCCCACCGGCTGGCCATCCTGCAAGGCTGGCAGTACGGGCGTGCCCAGGTCTTTCAGCATCAGGTTGCCCGTGGCCGGCACGGCGGCCGTCTCGGCCGAACGCATGTAGTCATAGCGGTCGGCGGCCAGGCTGCCGCTCTGCTCCTTGTTGCGCACGATGACGGGGCGCAGGAACACCATCAGGTTGGTTTTCTTGCGCTCGCGCGTCTGGTACTTGAACAGATTGCCCAGCACGGGAATGTCGCCCAGGCCGCGCACCTTCTCCGCGTTGTCGCCCGTGCTGTCCTCGATCAGGCCACCCAGCACGATGATCTGGCCATCGTCGGCCAGCACATTGTTTTCGATCACGCGGTTGTTGATGGTGATGCCGCTGACGGCCGACGCCGTGGATTTGTCCACGCTCGAGGTCTCGTGATAGATGCCCAGCTTGATGGTGCCGCCTTCGGAAATCTGCGGGCGCACCTTCAGGGTCAGGCCCACTTCCTTGCGGTCGATGGTCTGGAACGGGTTGGTGTTGGTGCCGGCCGTGCTGGTGTACTGGCCCGTCAGGATAGGCACGTTCTGGCCCACCTTGATGGTCGCCAGTTCGTTGTCCAGGGTGATCAGGTTCGGTGTCGACAGGATGTTGGCGTTGCCGTCCGATTCCAGCGCATGCGCCAGCGCGCCCAGGCCCAGCGCGCCATTGATCTGCTTGAAGATGCCCAGGGTCAGGCCGCCCGTCGGCAAGACCTTGCCGCCGCCCGTGGCGAGGGCGGCGATGTTGTTGGTGGTGCCCGAGGCGAACGACTGCAGCGCGCCGACGCGGTAGCTGCTGGTGCTGTCGCCCGAGAGCCCCAGCCACTGCACGCCGAATTCGGAAGCCTTGGCCGACGTCACTTCGACGATCAGCGCCTCGATGTAGACCTGGGCGCGGCGCACGTCGAGCTGGTCGATCACGGCGCGCAGGTTGCGGTAGACGGCTTCGTTGCAGGTCAAGATCAGGGTGTTGGTGGAAGCATCGGCCTGGATGAAGCCGGCCGCGCCGCCCGAGGACAGCTGCTGCGGTCCGTTGCTCAGCGAAGCGCCGCCCGTGGTGCCGTTTTGCGTATTGCCGCCCAGGCCAGTGCTGTTCATGCCGCTGTTGCCGCTCTGGCTATTCTGGTTGTTCGTGTTGATGCTGTTCGTGCCGCCCTGCTGCGCCGAGGCGGCCGTGCCGTCCGACGTCACCACCGAGCGCAGGGTCTGCGCCAGCTTGGTGGCGTCCGCATTTTTCAGGTACACCACGTGCACATTGCCCAGCTGCGTGGTGGGCTGGTCCAGCTTCGAGATCAGCGACTTGGCCAGGTTGGCGCGCGCCGCCGATGGCGCGCGCAGCACCAGCGAATTGGTGCGCGGGTCGGCCAGCACGGACACCTTGCCCGCGTCGGCCGCCGCACCGGCGCCGGCGCTGCCGCCTTCCATCAGCTTGTTCACCATCGAGGCCAGGTCGGAGGCGATCGCATAGCGCACGGGAATCACGTCCAGGTCCGTCGAGGCGGGCACGTCAAGCGCGGCGATGATCTTCGCCAGGCGCTTGAGGTTATCCGCGTAATCGGTGATCACCAGCGAGTTGTTGCCGGGGTTGGCGTTGATCGTGTTATTCGGCGAAATCAGGGGGCGCAGCACGGCCAGCAGGTTGGCCGACGATTCGTAGTTCAGGTAAAACACCTGGGTGGCGATCTGGTCGCCCTTTACCTGGCTGCCGCTGTTGCCCACCTGGGTCGGCACGGACTGCAGCTTGGCGTCCGCTTCCGGCACCACCTTCGCATAGCCGTCGCCGGAGACCACCGCATAGCCCTGCAGGCGCAAGGCGGAAGCGAGCAGTCCGAAGGCCTGGGTCTTGCTGATGGATTTTTCCGACACCAGGGTGATCGTGCCCTTCACGCGCGGGTCGATGACGAAGTTGATGTTGGTGTAGTGGCCCACCGCCTTGATCACCGATTCGATGTCGGCGCCGACGAAATTGAGCGCCGCTTCATCGCCGGGCGCAGCCCAGACAGGCGCCGGCAGGCCGGCCACGGAACAGCACAGCAAGGCGGCGGCCGACAGGCGGCGCAGCGAGAAGGAGGAGGTATTTGGGCTCACGGATGGTTTTTTCATTGTCTAAACTCTAAGGCGATGATGTTTTTTTCGCTATTGCTACGGCGCTGTCCCAGCAAATTCAACAAACTCGCCAAGGTCTCTTCATATCCTGCTGCGGCCTGGGCCTGGCCGGAAAACTGCATGCGGCCCTGATTCAGGCTACCGCTGCCATCGAGCAGCAGCGGTCCCTTGATGGAGCGCAGTGTCAACGTCGCCTGCTGCCCCTGCCAATCAAAATCGAGTTCATAACTGCCCAGCGGACGCAAGGACGACAGGCGCGAAGCCATGTCCGTCATCTGCAAGGTGGTGCGGCCGACGGCGGAAAACTGCTGCTTTTCCAGTGCCAGCTGCAAGGTGCTCCATGACAGGCGCATGCTGCCCGTCGGCGCCACGGTATTCAAGGGCGCGCCCAGGCCGCCCAGGCCATCGGCCGGCAGCAGCAGGGCCGCCGGGCTGACTTGCCAGTGCGACCAGGAACCGCGCAAGTTCACGGCCTGCGACAGCGCCTGCGCGTTCTGCAGTTCCACGTCCACCGAGCCCCACAGCACCGAGGGTGAAATGCGCCAGCTGAAGCGCCCCGGCAGCAGCGGCGTCACGGCGCCATTCGCGCTGGCAGCCCCGCCAATAAAGGCCGAGCCGCGCCACAGGGTACCTTGCGCGTCGCCCAAGGTCAAACGTCCGCCCGTCTGCTTTTCCACGATGCCCGCCACCCAGCCGGCCGGGAAAAATACCAGCAAGGTGATGCAGACGCTGGCAACGATGGCCAGCAGCCATCCGAGCAGGCGCATCATCGCACCGCGCCCGGGCTCTGGTGCAGGCTCAGGCTGGCGTCGACCAGCCCGGCCTTGGTCTGCGCCGTGATTTTCGCTTCCTGCACGGCGATGCGGCCTTCGCGGCGCAAGCCGTCGAGCCACAGCATGACGCTGGCAAACGGCACGCCCGTCAGTTGTACGCGCGCATATTCGCCCGTCATCGACAGCGATTGCGGCGCCAGGCCGCGCGCCTTCAGCGACGCTTCCAGGCTGGCGCGCGTCATCGGCGCCACCTGCACCGGCGCCTGGCGCGACAAGTCGCCGGCTTCACGCGCCAGCGCCTGCAGCTGGGCCGCATTCTGGCGCAGCTCGGGCAAGCTCTTTTGCAATTCGCTGCGGCCCGTCCAGGCCGGCTCAAAAAACACCGCATAGACGAGGGCCAGCCCCGCCACCACGGCGCCAATCGACAGCAGCTTGCGCTCCTGCGGCGTGCGCTCGCTCCAGAACGTTTGCACGGCCTGCTGGCGGGCGGCCAGCACGGCGCGCCCCCGGTTCACTGCTGCACTCATGCTTTTGCTCCCGTGGCTGGCGTGATCTTCCACACGCCCGGCTCCGTTTCATTCAAGGCCAGCTTGCGCGCGGCCAATCCTTCGCGCACCTGCGCCTGGGCGCTGGCGTCGACCATGTCCGGCTTCAGCCTGACGATCAGGCTGCGCTCGCGGTATTCCAGCGAGGCCACCACGCCGCGCCCGGCCAGGCCGCCCAGCGCCTCGCCCAGGGCGGCGCTCATGCTGGTAAAGTCATCCATGCTGGCCTGGCCGCTTTGCAGCTTGGCGGCAGCGATATTGCGCCGCATCTGTTCCGCCTCCAGCCCATACACGGGCGTCTCGTTCGGATAGGCCGCCTTGAAGGTTTGCTGCATCGAGGTGCGCACGGTGGCCACCTCGCGCTTCAAACGCATCCATTCGATATTCATGCCCGCCAGGTTGACCACCACCGTCAGCAGCGCCAGGCGGATGGGCCAGCGCCAGCGACGCCAGTCGGCCGCCGCCCCCGTCGCCGTGCCCAGCGCGCCGGCCAGGTCCAGTCCCGCATTTTTCGCCCCGGCGATCCAGTGCGCCCAATGATCGGGTTCCACCGTCACGCCATCCATGCCGGCGGCCAGCTGCTGGTACTGCGCCAGCTCGGCCTGCGCCACATACACCGTCAGGGGCACGTCGCCGGCAAACGCGCGCGTCGTCAGCAGCGCCTGCTGCGGCTGCGCCGGCAAGACCAGGCCCAGACCCTCTTGCGGCGCCTGGCGCAAGGCCAGTTCCAGGCCATCGCCGACGGCCTGCAGGGAAGCCGTCACGCTGCCCGGCTGCAAGGGCAGGCACAGCTGCGACGGCAGCAGCGCCACCTTGCGTGCGCCCTGCGCCAGCAAGGCTTTGACCAGTACCTCGGCCCAGGCGCGCTGCGCCACGGCCACCGTGCGCATGCCGCTGGCATCGGGCGCGCCGGCGGCCAGCAGGCAATCCTGCGCCTCGCCCAGAATGTGTTCTTCCACCAGTCCTGGCAGGGCCGCGCGCAAACGGGCGCCAGCCAGCGGCGGGGTTTTCAGGCGCAGCAGGGTCACGTCGGCCGCCGCCAGCAGCAAGACCACCTGCTTCGCGCCGGCGATCAGCTGGCCCAGGCTGCCCAGTGCCGCACTGCCCTGCTGCAGCAAGGCGCCGCCGTCGCCGGCCAGCACGAAGGAGCAGGCAGGTGCGCTGTCGGTGGACGCCTTGGCCGGATGGCGGATATACAAAGTTGTCAAAGTGACTCGCTTTCAGGGTTAATTTTCCCGCAACCAGACCAGGCTGGTGGTGCGCTGCGGATCCGTTTTTCGATTGACGAGCGCCACGGCATCGAGGGCGGCGCGGTCCAGCCGCACGCGGATGACGGTCAGGAAGTAGCGGCTCTTCACATCGGCATCGACGCCATCAATCACTTGCTTGTCATTAATATTATTCTTGAAGTTAGGCAGATCGACAAACTTTTTACGCGGATTGCTCAAGGTCAGCGCGCTGGCCTCGGACAAGGACATGGTCGTGATGGCGGCCAGCACTTCGGCCGGCGCCGTATTCACGTTCACCGCCGTCAATTCCGGCAAGATGATGACGAAGTCGCGCAGCTGCTCGATCATCTGCGGCGTGTAACCGGGCACGGCCAGCAAATCTTCCACTTGCGTAAACGCCACCGGCTCGCTGCTGCCGCCGGACGCGGGCGTGGCGGCCGGCGTCTTGCCATCGCCGCTGGTGCCGCTGCTGGCTGCGCGCGGTTTCGGCTTGGCGCGCAGCACGGCGTCGGCCGTTGCCTGCGCCAGCCCGCTGTCGAGCTGCAAGTTCGACAGCAGGCGCTGGTAGGCCTGCACCTGCTTCGGATTGACGTCGCCCGTGGCGGCCACCAGATTGGTGATATTGAAACGCGCCTGGGCGTCGAGCGCGCGGCCCGAGACGGTGGCGTCGAATTTTTCCGTGTCGACCTTTTCGCGGTCGACATAATCGTCGAGCCGCGCTTCCTCGATGGGCGTGGCCCACACGCCATCGAGCGCCGTCAGCGAGGGATTGTCCTGGCGCAGCCAGAAGCGGGCGAAGTCGACCATGCCGCGCATGGCCCACTGCGTCTGCAGGCGCAGCCGCTGGTTTTCCATCGAGCGCACCTGCACCTGCTGCTGCCAGAACAGGCTGGCGACCACCGTGATGGCCAGCGCCGTCAGCAGCAGGGCCGTGATGACGGCCACGCCGCGCTGGCGCGAAGGACGTGTCAACGGCTTCATCCCGGCCCCAGCAAGAAAACTTTGGACAGGCCCGCTTCCTGGCCCGGCATCTGCAAGGTCACTTCCAGGCCCGGCACCTGCGTCGAGATGGTGGCGCCCGCCGTCAGCACGTTCCAGGCGCCATTGCTCCAGCCGCGCATGACCATGCTGTCGACGCCGCGCATCAGGATCACGTCGGCGCTGGCGGTATCCGTATCGTCGCGTGCCGCCTGCCACAGGGTGTCGAGCACGGCCAGGTCGCGCGTGCCGTTCGACTCGCGCCGCGTCAGCACGCCGCCATTCAGGCGGTAAGTGACCACTTGCATCTGTTGCGGTTCCTGCTCCGAGGCGGCCAGACGCACCAGGGTCAGGCGGTCATTTTCCGCCGTCAGGTTGGTGCGGCCATTCAGCAGATTATTGTTCAGGCCGGCGCCGGCCAGGTGGTCGCAATCGCTCTGCATCTGGGCAAACGCCAGCTGCATGCCGCGCGCCTGCTCCAGCTGGCTGGTCAGCACTTCGCGCGAACGCACGATGCTGTCCAGGCCGCGCCAGCCCAGCACGGCGACCATGGCCAGGATGCCGATCGCCACGAGCAGCTCGATCAGGGTGAAGCCGGCGGCGGAGACGGAACGGCGCGCCATCAGTCGTTAAAGGAAAGCAGCACCAGGCGCACGATGCGCCGGGCAGGATATTGCGCGTCATACACATTGACGCGTACCTGGCGGATGCGGGGATTCGGCGTGGCCACCACCTCTTCCTCGCAAATGAGTTTCAAGTCGCCTTGCGGGCAGTCGACCGTGCGCTTGCCCGTCTGCGGGAAGGTTTTCGCCAGGCGCAGGCGCACCAGATGGTTTTCCGCCGACCAGGTGGCCATCATGGCACTGCGCAAGCCGTCGCTGTTCTGCGTCAGGCTGCCGACGGCGCGCAGGGAGGCGCCCAGGGCCGTGCCGACGATGACGAGCGCCACCAACACTTCAAGCAGGGTGAAGCCGGACTGCGCGCCGCGCTGCTGGCGGTGGGGTGAGCGCCGCATCATTGCTCGACCGTGAAGTGGCCGATGCCGTCGGCGCGGATGGCCACGCTGCGCTCGCCGCTGGCCAGGGTCAGCACGAATGGCTTGTCGACCGGTTCGCGGCCGAAGATGATGCGCAGCGGCTGGGCCACGCTGTTCGACGGCTGCACGCTGAGCAGCATGGGGGTGTTGGCGAAGGTCCGCTCGCGCAGCAAATCGTCCTGCGTCACGGGTTGCCACAGCTTTTCATTGAGCACCAGGAAACGGTATTGATTTTCATCGGCCTCGAAGGCCACTTGCCGGCTGCGCACGATGGCTTCATCGCGCGCCAGCTGCAGCAGCAGGGCGATGCGCTCGGCTTCCTTTTGCAGCGCCTGCTGGCCGTTCGGCATGGCGTTCAGCGACACCAGGCCCAGGGTGACGCCGATGATGACCATCACCACCAGCAGTTCGATCAGCGTGAAGCCACGGCTGCGGGAGTAACGCCCGTGTGGCATGGCGCGCATGAGCATGAAATGTGAAAGCGGGGAAACTTACAGGTCCCACGAGCCGATATCGGCATCGTCGCCGCTACCGCCTGGCTGGCCATCGGCGCCCAGCGAAATGATGTCGACTTCGCCCTTCACGCCCGGCGACAGGTACTGGTAAGGATTGCCCCATGGATCTTTCGGCATCTTTTCCAGGTAGCCGCCCGCCTTCCAGCCATTCGCGGCCGGTCCCGTGGTCGGTTTTTCGATCAGCGCATGCAGGCCCTGCTCGGTGGTCGGGTAGCGCTGGTTGTCCAGGCGATACAGTTTCAAGGCTTGCATCACGGTAGCGATGTCGACTTTCGCCGCCGCCACTTTCGACTCGCCCGTGCGGGCGATCAGCTTGGGCACCACCAGCGAGGCCAGGATGCCCATGATCACCACCACGACCATGATTTCGATCAGAGTGAAGCCACGCGCGCGGCGCTGGCGTGTCGGATGGTTTGCTGCGTTTTGCATAAGAAAGAGAGAAGAAGGTGAGTAATGAGTGCAGAGTATAAAGCGGAAATATGACAAAGCCTGTCATATAGGGAAAAATTTCTGCCGCGACTCTCAGGCCGGCAAGACCACTTCGCCGCAGACGGCGCAGCCGGGGTCGCGGGCGACCTGCATGCTGCTCCATTCCATGTGCAAACCGTCGAGCAGCAGCAGGCGCCCGGCCAAGGACTCTCCCACGTTCATCACCAGTTTCAAGGCCTCGGCCGCCTGCATGGCGCCGACCACGCCGACCAGCGGCGCGAACACGCCCATGGTCGAGCACGCCTCATCCGTGAACTGCTGCTCCTGCGGGAACAGGCAGCAATAGCAGGGCTGCGTGCCCGCGCGCGGATCGAATACGCTCACTTGCCCGTCGAAACGGATGACGGCGCCCGACACCAGCGGCACCTTGTGCGCCACGCAGGCGCGGTTGACGGCGTGGCGCGTGGCGAAGTTGTCGGTGCAGTCGAGCACCACCGTGCTGGATAAGACCAGTTCGGCCAGGCGCGCGCCGTCGAGGCGCTCCTGCAAGGCCATGATTGCAATGTCTGGATTGATGCCAAGCAAGGTTTCGCGCGCCGACAGCACTTTCGGCTGGCCCACGCGGGCCGTCGTGTGGGCGATCTGGCGCTGCAGATTGGTCAGGTCGACCGTGTCGTCATCGACCAGGGTCAGCTTGCCGACACCGGCCGAGGCCAAATACATGGCGGCCGGCGAACCGAGCCCGCCCGCGCCGATCACCAGTACATGCGCGTCCAGCAGGGCTTGCTGGCCTTCGATGCCGATCTCGTCTAACAGGATGTGGCGCGAGTAGCGCAGCAGTTGATTGTCGTTCATGATGTCATTTCCACTGCAAACCCCAAGGCATATCCGGGGTCGGACCCGCAGGGGGGAAGCGCCCCAACGGGGCACATCCCGATCGCGAAGCGACTGACCCCGGCCCTTGCGCCGGGTTTGGGGAGCGACTGAAATTACGCATCAAGGCTTCTGCACCGGAATCTTTTTATCGTCCGCCTTGATGTCGGAAGCGATTTCCGGCTTGGCGCTGATCTTCTCGTCCTTGGCATCCACCTTGGCCAGCTGCACCGGCAGACCCTGGAAATGGTTCAGGGCTTGCTGCAACTGGAAATCATCCTTGGCGCCGTATTCGAGCGGCTTGCGCTTTTTCGCCGTGGCGATCAGGCGCTGCTCTTCTTCCAGTTGATCCTGCATGCCTTCCATGGTCGGCTTGACCGCTTCCGGCTTGCCATCGTTGCTGCTCAGGTGTTTTTCCAGGTCCGCCTCGCGGATGCGCAGGCTGTTCCAGCCATCGCCCTCGGCCGTTTCATCGACCAGCAGGTCAGGCACGATGCCGCGCGCCTGGATGGCGCGGCCCTTCGGCGTGTAGTAGCGCGCCGTGGTCAGCTTGACGGCCGTGTCGGCCGTGATCTGGCGCAGGGTTTGCACGGAACCCTTGCCGAAGGTCTGCGTGCCGATCACGGTGGCGCGCTGGTAATCCTGCAGGGCGCCGGCGACGATTTCCGAGGCGGAGGCGGAACCGGCATTGACCAGCACCACCAGCGGCACGGTTTTCAGCGCGGCCGGCAGCTTGGCCAGCGGGTCAGCCTTGGCACCCGGCGGCGCATAGAATTCGCGGCGACCGTAAAACACCTGTTTCGATTCCGGCAACTGGCCCTTGGTCGAGACGATCACCGAATTGCCAGGCAGGAAAGCCGTGGCCACGCCAATGGCGCCCGGCACGACGCCGCCCGGATCGTTGCGCAAGTCCAGCACCAGGCCCTTGAGCTTGGGGTCTTGCGCATACAGCGCGTTGATCTTTTTGACCATGTCATCGACGGTCGGTTCCTGGAACTGGGCGATGCGCAGCCAGGCATAGCCGGGCGCGACCATCTTGGCCTTCACGCTTTGCACGCGGATTTCCTCGCGCACAATGGGGAACACCAGCGGCTTGCTTTCGCCCTTGCGCGACATGGTCAGCACCAGCTTGCTGCCTGGCTGGCCGCGCATCTTCTTGATGACTTCTTCCAGCTGCATGCCTTTGAGCGGAATATTGTCGAGACGGGTAATCAGGTCGCCCGCCTGGATGCCAGCCTTGGCGGCAGGACTGTCCTCGATGGGCGAGACGACTTTCACGTAGCCGTCTTCCATGCTCACTTCGATGCCGATGCCGACAAACTTGCCTTGCACGCTTTCGCGCATTTCCTTGAAAGCATTTTTATCCAGGTACACGGAATGCGGGTCCAGCGAGGACACCATGCCGGAAATGGCTTCCGTCAGCAGCTTCTTGTCTTCCACCTTTTCGACATAATCGCTCTTGATCAGGCCAAACACGTCGGACAGCTGGCGCAGCTCGTCGAGCGGCAAGGGGGCATTCGTGATTTTCTGCGCCACAGCCGGAAATTGCAGCGACATGCCGATACCGGCCAGTACGCCCAGACCAATCAGGCCGATACTTTTGACTTTGATGCCCATATCTTCTTCGCAATCTACAAATACGCTGCCGCAGCAATGGTGGGGAACTTAAAACTTCACCCAGGTGGCTGGATCGAAGGCGCGGCCCTGATGACGCAGTTCAAAGTATAGCCCTGATTCCTCGTTGCCGCCGCTGTTGCCCGCGCTGGCAATGGCGTCGCCTCCCTTGACGGCGTCGCCGACGCGTTTCAGCAAGGATTGGTTATTGCCATAAATACTCATGTACTGGCCGCCATGGTCGACGATGATCAGGTTGCCGAAACCGCGCAGCCAGTCGGAAAACACGACACGGCCGCCGGCGATGGCGTGGATCTCGCTGCCTTCGCCCGTGCGGATGAACACGCCCTTCCAGCTGGGGCCGTCACCGCGCTTGCTGCCGAAACGGGCGGCGATCTTGCCCGCCACGGGCGCGCGCAATTGCCCTTTCAGGCTGGCAAAGGCGCCGGCCGGCGCGGCCGGGCCCAGGCTCGGGCGTTCCGGCTCCGGTTCCGGCTTCGGTTCCGGTTTCGGCGTCACCTTGGCCACCTGCGGCGGCTCGTCGTCATCGATGGGTTCGAGCTTCACGGGCGGCGGCGGTGGTGTCTGCGGCTTGATCTTGCCGGATTTATTCTGTTGCTCTTTGGCAATGCGCTCGCGCTCGGCCTGCGCCTGGGCGGCCTTGGCACGCGCGGCCAGCAGGCGTTCGCGTTTTTCCGCGGCGATCTTGGCGTCGGCGGCCGCTTTCGCGGCGGCGCGCTGCTCGGCCAGCAATTGCTGGCGTTTCTTTTCCGCCGCGGCGGCGGCGGCCTGCTCTTCGATCAGCTTGGCCAGCTTGTCGACCAGGTTGCCCATGCGCTGTTCATCGCGCTCGACATTGCCTGCTTCCTTGCGCTGCGCCACCAGGCGCTGCGACAAACTCGTCAGCAAGGCGGCGCGGCGCGCCTTTTCCTGCACCAGCAGGGCCTTCTGTTCGCGCTCTTCCTGCGCGATCTCTTCCAGCTCATCCTTGGCGTTCTGCACGTCCGCCTGGTTTTTCTCCACGGCCAGCAAGTTGGCGCGCAAGGCTTCCAGCAGGCGCGCCTGCGCCTGCGACACGTAGGCCATGAACTGCAGGTCGCGGTTGATGCGGTTCGGGTTGTCGCCGGACAAGAGCAGCTTGATGCGGTCTTCGTTGCCGGCCACGTATTGTTCGCGCAGCAGCTTGGACAGCTGCGCCTTCTGCTTGTCGACCGTGGCCGTCAGCTGCTGGTGCTCCTGCCCCAGCGCCGTCAGTTTCACGCCCGTCTCGCTTTGCTCCTGCGCCAGGTCGCGCAAGGCGCGGTTGGCGTTGGAAATGGCCTCTTCCGACTCGGCCAGGGTGTCGGCCGCGTCGTCCTTGGCACTTTCCGTGCGGCTGATGTCGCGCTTGAGCGCCGTCAGCTTTTGTTGCAATCCGGCACGTTGTGCTTCCGCGGCCGCCTTCTGCTTGCTGCGTTCGGTGGGTTTGGCGCCCTGCGCGTAGCTGCTCGACAACAGCAGCGCCGCGCACAGCAGGGCAGCGGCGCGCCACGCCGGCAGGGGTCGTTCAGCAGAGGGGGCGATGGCTGTGCCGCGGAAGAGAGACGACAAAGTTACTTGGCCTTCCCTTGGTTCGCCACGGCAGCCTGGGCTGCCGCAATCGCTGCCGGGTCGCCCAGGTAGTAATGGCGGATCGGTTTCAGGTCGGCGTCAAGTTCGTACACGAGCGGCTGGCCGTTCGGGATGTTCAGGCCGACGATGTCGCTGTCGCTGATGCCGTCCAGCATCTTGATCAAGGCGCGCAGGCTGTTGCCGTGGGCCGAAATGATGATCTTCTTGCCGGCGCGGATGGCCGGGGCGATTTCTTCGTCCCAGGCCGGCATCACGCGCGCCACGGTGTCCTTCAGGCATTCGGTCAGCGGAATCGACGCCTTCGGCAGGCCGGCGTAGCGCGGGTCGTTGAACGAGGCGCGGTCGTCATCTTCCGCCAGCGGCGGCGGCGGCGTGTCGTAGCTGCGGCGCCATACCAACACTTGCTCGTCGCCATACTTGGCAGCCGTCTCGCCCTTGTCCAGGCCTTGCAGGGCGCCGTAGTGGCGCTCGTTCAAGCGCCAGTCGTTCTTGATCGGCAGATACATCATGTCCATTTCGTCGAGCGCCAGCCACAGGGTGCGGATGGCGCGCTTCAGGACGGAAGTGTAGGCCACGTCAAACGTAAAACCTTCCTGCTTGAGGATCTGGCCGGCGGCCTTGGCTTCGTTGACGCCCTTTTCCGTCAGATCGACGTCGGTCCAGCCGGTGAAGCGGTTATCGAGGTTCCAGGTGGACTCGCCGTGACGCATGAAAACGATTTTGTACATAGTTCTATCTTCTCAAGGGGTTCAAATCAAAAAAGCAAAACGTAAAAAGACCTCGTCCAGCTTCTATTTTATAATGCGCGGATTGACTTAAACCATTGGACCCTACGTGAAATTCATTATCGACCACATTTTTCTGTTTGCCATCGTCATTATTTCCGGCGGCGCCCTCCTCTGGCCACTGCTGTCGATGCGCGGCAAGCGCGCGACCGTGCTGGAAGTCACGCAACTGATCAACCGTGGCAAGACCGTCATCGTCGACGTGCGCAGCGCGGAAGAATTCGCCACGGGCCACTTGCCTGAAGCGAAAAACATTCCGCTGCCGGAACTGGCAAAACGCCTGGGCGAGCTGGAAAAATTCAAAACGCGCCCCATTGTAGTGGTTTGCCAGAAAGGTTCGCGCTCGGCTACGGCCGTCGGCCTGCTGGGCAAAGCTGGTTTCGCTGAGGCAACGAGCCTGGAAGGCGGCCTCGACGAATGGAAAAAGCAGGGTTTGCCATTGAAGACCTTGTCGCTGGCGAAGTAAGCCGGCACTTAACTGGAAGGAATCATCATGACTGTCCCCGTAATTGTGTATAGCACCGCCGTATGCCCGTATTGCGTGCGCGCCGAGCGCCTGCTGGAATCGAAGGGCGTGACCGTGCAAAAGATCCGCGTCGACCTCGATCCGGAAGAGCGCATCAAGATGATGGAACGCACGGGCCGCCGCACGGTGCCGCAGATCTATGTGGGCGATACCCACGTCGGTGGTTTCGACGATTTGTATGCGCTGGATCAAGCCGGCAAGCTGGACCCCTTGTTAAACGGCACAGCAGCCTGATATAAAGCGGGTTCGAGAAATTGCTTGGTTTTTTGTCGTATTGTTTTGATACAATTGCCCTCGCACCTGATCTGGCCGTGCCTATCCGGCACGGTTAACATACCGCAAGCACCATATTTGAACGGTGTGCCGTTCTTGTCCTTTACAACGAAAGCGTTCCATGTCTGACGAAAATCTGCAACCAGTCTTCCAAATCCAACGCGTCTACCTGAAAGACATGTCGCTGGAACAACCAAATTCCCCAGCTATTTTCCTGGAACAAGAAGCGCCAGCGATCGAAGTTGCTCTGGACGTGGGCGCCGCGCCTCTGGCCGACGGCATCTTTGAAGCCACCGTGACCATCACCGTGACTGCCAAAGTCGGTGAAAAAGTCGCTTTCCTGGTTGAAGGCAAGCAAGCTGGTATTTTCGAAGCGCGCAACATTCCTGCGGATCAACTCGATCCACTGCTGGGAATCGGCTGCCCGAACATCATCTACCCTTACCTGCGCGCCAACATCGCCGACGTGATCACCCGTGCCGGCTTCCCGCCAGTGCACCTGGCCGAGATCAACTTCGAAGTGTTCTACCAACAACGTCTGCAAGCTATTGCTGACGCCGCTGCAGCAGCACCCGCAGCCAGCGAAACGCACTAAGAACATCTCACCAAACCTGCTGCGCGGCGCGCCTTGCGGCCTGTGATGCCCGCTGTGCTCTAGCACAGCTGCGCTTCTCGGCCACAATGCACTGCCGCTCGCGACGGTTTTGTGAGTGCTCTATACTGCAGGTAAGAAACGGCGGCCTGGCCGCCGTGTTTCGTTAAGGTTCAAAAAATATCATGTTGAAAAGTGCGCTCTTGAGCAAGTTCCGCTGGATGGCCGGCGCCGTGCTGCTGCTGGCGACCGCCGCCAGCCACGCTGTCGATTTCAAAACCGTGGGCGCCGCCCCCGTGATCCTGTACGACGCGCCGTCTTCCAAGGGTGGCAAGCTGTACGTGGCACCACGCGGCATGCCGCTGGAAGTCGTGCTCAGCTATGGCGACTGGGTCAAGGTACGCGACGCCAGCGGCGAAATGGCCTGGACGGAAGCCAAGGGCCTGTCCGCCAAGCGCAACGTCGTGGCACGCGCCGCGAACCTCAAGGTCCGCGCCAGCCCCGACGACACGGCCTCCGCCATCCTCCTCGTCGACAAGGGCGTGCTGCTGGAAATGAGCGAGCAAGCCAGCTCCGGCTGGGTCAAGGTGCGCCACAAGGATGGCCAGAGCGGCTACGTCAAGACCAGCGAAGTGTGGGGGCTGTAAGAGCCACCAGATTCATCCGGGCGCCGGCCCTGCCGCCGCGCCCGTTTCACCTGCCCCTTTGAGGTCGCATGCAAGTTTCCCCTGAAGTCACCCCCGAGTCCATTCCTGGCGCCCCGGCCACCCCGCGCCCGATCACCGTGCTGGGCGCTGGCGCCTGGGGCACGGCCGTGGCCATGGCCCTGGCTGGCCGCCACGATGTGCTGCTGTGGGGCCGCAACGGCGACGCCATGGCCGCCATGGCCGCCAGCGGCGAAAACAGCTATTTGCCGGGCTTTACATTACCGCCGCAATTGCGCATCAGCGCCGATTTCAACGCCGCCGTGGCGCATGCCGGCGGCGAACACGGCCTGCTGATCGCCGCCTGCCCCGTGGCCGGCTTGCGGCCGATGCTGCATCAGCTGAAAGATCAGCTGAAAGACAAGGCCATCACCAGCCTCGTGTGGCTGTGCAAGGGTTTTGAAGGCGGCACGGGCATGCTGCCGCACCAGATCGTGCAGGAAGTGCTGGGCGACACGGTCGCCGGCGGCGCCCTGTCCGGTCCCTCGTTCGCGCAGGAAGTGGCGCGCGGCTTGCCGTGCGCGCTGACCATCGCCTCGCTGGACAGCGCCTTGCGCGCCAAGGTCGTCTCGGCCTTGCATGGCGGCACCATCCGCGTGTATGCGAGCGAAGACCTGGTGGGCGTGGAAGTGGGTGGCGCCGTCAAGAATGTGCTGGCGATCGCCACCGGCGTGGCCGACGGCCTGGGCCTGGGCTTGAATGCGCGCGCCGCGCTGATCACGCGCGGCCTGGCGGAAATTACGCGCCTGGGCACGGCCTTGGGTGGCCAGACGGAAACCTTCATGGGCCTGACGGGCATGGGCGATTTGATCCTGACCTGCACGGGCGACCTGTCGCGCAACCGCCGCGTCGGCCTGGGCCTAGCGCAAGGCAAGGCGCTCGACACCATCGTGGCCGAACTGGGCCATGTGGCCGAAGGCGTGCCGTGCGCCAAGGCCGTGCGTGAACTGGCGCGCCGCATGGGCGTTGAGATGCCCATCACGAATGCCGTGGCTGGCGTACTGTTCGATGGGGATTTGCCGCACGTGATGGTGCAGCAGCTGCTGTCGCGCGATCCGCGCGCCGAGGCAGCCTGAGGCGGCCTGATCCGCAGGGGAAAGCTAGCGCCCCGCCTTGGCCATCAATATGGTCAGCAGCAACAGGCTGTCCTCTTGCGCTTCCAGCGCATGCGCCTGGCCGCCGTGCAGGTACAGCATCTGCCCCGGCCCCAGCACTTGCACACCGCCATGCGCGTCCACCGCCACCTGGCCTTGCAGGCACAACAAGGTGATCTCGCCGAGCACGTGATGCTCGGGCATGGTCTTGCCCTTGGGCATGCACATGCGGATCAATTCCAGTTCATCCGTCTTGGCCAGGGCGATGGCGGAAAACTGCGACAGATCTTCCCCCGCCGCCCCCTGCACGTCGATCACTTGGCCCGATGCCGCATGTGCTAATGCCATTGCGCTCTCCCCTTAAGATCAGGCGGCGTCTTGCGCCGCTTCCGCTTCCTGCGCGCCGCGCATCCACTCGACCAGCGGCCACGCATCCTTCAAGCCTTCGGCCAGCGCCGGCAGCAACTGTTCCGGCGCATTCACGGGCAACGGCACTTCGGTCCAGACAAAAAAGCTTTTCAGCTTGATGAATTCGATGTGTTCCGCGTCCGCGTCAAAGCCCTTGGGCGGGCGCTGCAGCTTGCCCTCGTTCTGGATGGTGCCGTAGCGCGCCTTTAAACGCTTATTTTTCAGCACTTTGGAAAACCCTGGCGCATCGTTGAGCATATGCTCGCGCAGCGCTTTTAATCGTCCCGGCGGCGGCATGTATTCGCCGGCGCCGAACAGCAAGTTGCCCTGGCCATCGATCTGCAGATAATACGTGGGGCCGCCCGCCTTGCTGGGACGGCGCATGTCGTTCGGCGCGATGGCGGCGGAAAAGCGCGTTTTATACGGGCTTTTATCGTGCGCGAAGCGCACGTCGCGGTTGATGCGGAACAGGGCCTTCTTCGGATTGCAGTATTTGACGGCCGGGTCAAACTTGCCCAGTTCGCCAATCAAGGCCGTCACCAGCGCGAGGAATTCCTCGCGCAGGATGTCGTAGCGGGGCTTGTTCATCACAAACCAGGGACGGTTATTGTTGTCGCTCAGTTCACGTAAAAATTGGGTCAAGTCACGCACATGCATGTGTCAGCTTCCGATCAGCAACTATTTGGAAAGCTCTTTCGGGATGGGGCGCTTGCCCACCACCACGTCGAGCGCCGCTTCGCGATTCTTGCGCAGCACCGTCATTTTAGCTTTTCCGCCGGGTGGCAGTTGGGCGATCAGATTGAGCATTTCCGTCGTGTCGCCGACGGGCTTGCCATCGACGGCCAGCAGGATGTCGCCGGGCACGATGCCGGCCTTGTCGGCCGGGCCGTTGCGCACCACGCCGGCGATGATGGCGCCGCTGGTACGCTGCAGGCCGAAGCTTTGCGCCAGCTCGGGCGTGATGTCCTGCGTTTCCACGCCGATCCAGCCGCGCACCACGTGGCCATCCTTGATGATGGCTTCCATCACCGTCTTGGCCGTCGAGACGGGAATGGCGAAGCCGATGCCGACGGAGCCGCCGCTTTGCGAATAGATCGCCGTGTTAATGCCGATCAGGTTGCCGCGCGTGTCGACCAGGGCGCCGCCCGAATTGCCGAAGTTGATGGCCGCATCCGTCTGGATGAAGTTTTCAAAACTGTTGATGTGCAGATTGTTGCGGCCCAGCGCCGAGATGATGCCCATGGTCACTGTCTGGCCCACGCCGAACGGGTTGCCGATGGCCAGCACGACGTCGCCCACGCGCGCCAGTTCCGACTGGCCCAGCACGATGACGGGCAGCTTGTCGAGGTCGATCTTGATGACGGCCAGGTCGGTTTCCGGGTCCAGGCCGACGATCTTGGCGGGCGCCTTGCGGCCATCCGTCAGCACCACTTCGATTTCGTCGGCGCCTTCGACCACATGGTTATTCGTCAGAATGTAGCCTTCATGGCTGACGATGACGCCCGAGCCGAGGCTGTTGCGCAGGTCGTCGTCGTCGAGACCGGGATCGCGGTCGCCAAAGAAGCGCTTGAAGAAGGGGTCGCGCGCCAGCGGATGGGCGCCGCGCTTGGGTACCTGCATGGTGAGGATATTGACGACGGCGGGCATGGCGCGCGCCGCCGCGTCGCGGTAGGAGCCGGGCGCCAGGCTGCTGGACGCCGTTTCCACCACGGGCACCGGCTTCGCTGGCGAACCCAGCTGCTGTACCCGGCTGGCCGGACGCAGCGCGCCATACACAAAGTACAGCGCCAACGCGATGGTCACGGTTTGCGCAAACAATAACCAAAATCGTCGCATAAGGCTCTCTGTCCAGGTCAGCCGGCCCGGTGCCGGTCCGGCTTATTTTGCCAGATCGTTGCTTTTCTGTCCGTTCTTCTGCAGAGAGTCGCGGATTTCACGCAGCAGCACGATGTCTTCCGGCGTGGCCGGGGCGACGGCCGGTGCCTCCGGCTGGGCGCGGCGGGCCTTGTTCATCAGGCGCACCATCTGGAAGATGATGAAGGCGAGAATGATGAAATTGAGCAAAATGGTGAGGAAGTTACCGTAGGCCAGCACGGCGCCCGCCTTCTTCGCTTCCACCAGGGTCATGGTCGTGGCCTGGCCATTCAGGGGCAGGTAGTAATTGGCGAAATCGAGGCCACCGAAAATGCGGCCGATGGGCGGCATGATCACGTCTTGCACCAGGGAATCGACAATCTTGCCGAAGGCGCCACCGATAATGACACCGACCGCCAGATCGACGACGTTGCCCTTCATTGCAAATTCTTTAAATTCTTGCATCATTGCCATGAATTATTCTCCTTCGGATGTATATAAAAACATGCCGATCATACTATTGATTCCCATCGTCACCAACTTGCGGTTGCGGACGCGGGCCATTCTGGTACAGCCGCGCGCATCTAGTTCGAAAGAACTAGCCACCTCCTGCAAAAGTATATAAATTATGGTACAAGCAACGTTTTTGTTTTATTCGTTGTTTGCTTCACTTATAATTTGCGGTTGCCAGAAGCGGCTTTTTTGCTTCCGGATAATCAACAAGAAACTGGCACGGGCTGCGCCATTGGCCGAAGTTCCGCAGGGATGTTGCCACTTTACCGTACAAAGATGCGGGTTGCGGCAATCAGTGGGATAGAGCTTCGGCGACGGGTTTTTCGCGGCTGCCACTCATAATAAAGATTCGCATTTTGACTGATTGGGGTTTGCATGAGTAACGAAAAGCAGGTCGATTCAGGCCGTCGCGGCTTGCTCGTCGCCACGTGCGCGGCGGGCAGTGTAGTTGGATTGGCAACCGCGGGAGCCTTGGTAAGCACCTTCCAGCCGTCGGAGCGCGCGAAAGCGGCTGGCGCGCCGGTCGAAGTAGACATCACCACCTTGCAACCGGGCGAAATGCGCACCGTCGAATGGCGCGGCAAGCCGGTCTGGATCCTCAAGCGCACGCCGGAAATGATCGCGTCGCTGAAAAAAACCGACGACAAGGTCGCCGACGCCGATTCCCAACGCAACCCCGCCGAATTCACCCCCGAATACTGCATGAACGAGGCGCGCTCCATCAAGCCCGAAATCCTCGTCGCCGTCGGCATCTGCACCCACCTGGGCTGCTCCCCTTCCTCGAAATTTACCCCTGGCCCGCAACCGTCCCTGCCCGATGACTGGGAAGGCGGCTTCCTGTGTCCTTGCCACGGCTCCACCTTCGACATGGCTGGCCGCGTGTTCAAGAACAAGCCGGCGCCGGACAACCTGCAAGTGCCGCGCCATATGTATCTGAGCGACACCAAACTGCTGATAGGTAAAGACGAGAAAGGCGAGGCTTGATCATGGCTGCTTTCAAAGAAACGAAATTTCCCGCCGATGCACCTGTCGCCGAAAAAGCCCTGGGCTGGGTGGATGACCGCTTTCCCCTGACCAAGCTGTGGAATGACCAGTGGGGCAAGTACTACGCACCGAAAAACTTCAATTTCTGGTACATCTTCGGCTCGCTGGCCATGCTGGTGCTGGTCTTGCAGATCGTTACCGGCATCTTCCTGACCATGCACTACAAACCGGATGCGGCCCTGGCCTTCAACTCCGTCGAGTACATCATGCGCGAAGTACCGTGGGGCTGGCTGGTGCGCTACATGCACTCGACGGGCGCCTCGGCCTTCTTCATCATCGTCTACCTGCACATGACGCGCGGCCTGCTGTACGGCTCCTACCGCAAGCCACGTGAACTGATCTGGCTGTTCGGTTTCGCCATCTTCCTGTGCCTGATGGCCGAAGCGTTCTTCGGCTACCTGCTGCCATGGGGCCAGATGTCGTACTGGGGCGCGCAAGTGATCGTCAACCTGTTTGGCGCCATCCCCTTCATCGGTCCTGACCTGTCGCTGTGGATCCGCGGCGACTACGTTGTTTCCGACGCAACCCTGAACCGCTTCTTCGCCTTCCACGTGATCGCCATCCCGCTGGTTCTGCTGGGCCTGGTTGCAGCGCACTTGATCGCCCTGCATGAAGTCGGTTCGAGCAATCCGGACGGCATCGAAGTGAAAGAAAACCTGGGCGCCGACGGCCACCCGCTCGATTCGATCCCGTCGCACCCGTACTACACGGTGCACGACCTGTTCGGCGTATCGATCTTCCTCGTCATTTTCAGCGCCGTCGTCTTCTTCGCGCCGGAAATGGGCGGTTACTTCCTGGAATACAACAACTTCCTGCCAGGCGACTCGCTGAAGACCCCGCTGCACATCGCGCCGACCTGGTACTTCACGCCGTTCTACTCGGTGCTGCGCGCCACCACGGCCGACTTCATGTACGTGCTGATGGCTGTCGTGGCCGCCTACGTGGTGTTCATCTGGCTCAAGTCGCGCCTGTCGACGACGGTCAAGTCCATCATCGCCGCCATCGCCATCGTCGCCATCATCGGCATGCTGCCGCAAGTGCTGGACGCGAAATTCTGGGGCGTGGTGTTCTTTGGCGGTTCCGTGGTGATCCTGGCCTTCCTGCCATGGCTGGATCATTCGCCCGTGAAATCGATCCGCTACCGTCCGACCTGGCACAAATACATCTATGCCATCTTCGGCCTGTCGTTCCTGGTGCTGGGCTACCTCGGCACCCAGGCGCCTACGGATGCGAAAACCATCGTGTCGCAAGTGTGCACCCTGATTTACTTCAGCTTTTTCCTGCTGATGCCATGGTGGAGTGCAATGGGCAAGTTCAAGACCGTGCCGTCGCGTGTGACGTTTCACCCGCACTAAGCCGATCCCACGCCACGCTCAAAGGACATACATCATATGAAGATTGCAAAAAAACTGCTCGCCATCCTGGCACTCGTGCCCGCCATGGCTCTCGCCAGCGAAGGCGGCTTCCCGCTGGAGAAGGCGCCTGACCGCCAGACCAACATGGCAGCGCTGCAACACGGCGCCAAATTGTTCGTCAACTATTGCCTGAATTGCCACTCTGCCGTGTCGATGCGCTACAACCGCCTGCGCGACCTGGGTTTGACGGAAGACCAGATCAAGCAGAATTTGTTGTTCACAAGTGATAAAGTAGGCGACCTGATGACAACTTCGCTGGCGCCGCAGGATGCCAAGGCGTTCTTTGGCGTCGTACCGCCGGATTTGTCGGTAATTTCGCGCGCGAAATCATCTTCCGCTGGCACAGGCGGCGACTACCTGTATACTTACCTGCGTACGTTCTATAAAGACGACACGCGCCCGACCGGCTGGAACAATATGGTCGTGCCGAATGTTGCCATGCCGCATGTGTTATGGGAGTTGCAAGGTATCCAGACTGCCAAGTTCGTGGAAGAGACTGATCCGCACGACGCGGGCAAGAAAATCCACAAATTTGTCGGCTTCGAGCAAGTCAAGCCAGGCACGTTGAACAAGATCGAGTATGACACTGCGGTAGCCGACCTGGTCGGCTACATGGAGTGGATGGCCGAACCGGCACAGCAGACACGCAAACGCCTGGGCGTGTGGGTATTGCTGTTCCTGTCGGTCTTTGCTCTGCTGGCATGGCGCTTGAATGCGTCGTTCTGGAAGGAAGTCAAATAAGTGAGGCGCCGGCCATAGGCCGGTTTATGCCTGTTTCTGCGTTGTCCGCATGAGTGGACAAGCGACCTGGGGTGAGCCGTTCGCGGCTTCACCCCCTTTGTTTCTAAGGAACTATAAAAAATGATGGTTCTCTATTCGGGTACAACCTGCCCATTTTCGCAACGCTGCCGCCTGGTCCTGTTTGAAAAAGGCATGGACTTCGAAGTGCGCGACGTCGACCTGTTCAACAAGCCGGAAGACATTTCGACCATGAACCCGTACGGCCAGGTGCCTATCCTGGTCGAGCGCGAACTGATCCTGTATGAATCGAACATCATCAACGAGTACATCGATGAGCGCTTCCCGCATCCGCAACTGATGCCGGCCGATCCGCTGATGCGTGCCCGCGCGCGCCTGATGCTGTTCAATTTCGAAAAAGAACTGTTCGTGCACGTGCACGTGCTGGAAAGCGAACGCGCCAAGAGCAACGACAAGGCGCACGACAAGGCGCGCGCGGAAATCCGCGACCGCCTGACGACGCTGGCACCGTTGTTCCTGAAAAACAAGTACATGCTGGGCGACGAATTCTCGATGCTCGACGTGGCTGTCGCGCCGCTGCTGTGGCGCCTGGACCACTACGGCATCGAACTGTCGAAGACGGCTGCACCGCTGATGAAATACGCCGAACGCATCTTCTCGCGTCCTGCCTATATCGAAGCACTGACCCCTTCCGAAAAGGTCATGCGCCGCTAAGATATCCCCATAAAGCTCGCGCAGCCCGCTCTCGACTTGGCGTTACTCGCCGTACCAAAGTACGGCTGCGTTACTGAAGCCGATATCGGGCTTGCCCGCGACGCTTTCTGGGGCATCTTGGGCCAACTATGATTCTTTGTTTTGTATTGAGCTAGTTGCCCTATCGCCTCATTGAATTACCGGTGCGCCCGCCTTGCGGGGGCGCTCCCGCCTCACAGTGCCTACCATGTCTGAAATCTCAACCAAACCTTATATGCTGCGCGCCATCTACGAGTGGTGCACCGACAGCGGCTACACGCCTTATCTCGCGGTCAAAGTCGATTCGCGCACCACGGTACCGATGGAATACGTGAAAAAGGGCGAGATCGTGCTCAACATCAGCTTCGGCGCCACCAGTGGCCTGAAGATGGACAACGACGCCATCCGCTTCCACGCCCGCTTTGGCGGCGTCTCGCGTGAAATCTACGTGCCGGTCGACAACGTGATGGCCATCTACGCCAACGAAAACGGCCAGGGCATGGCCTTCGAGCCTGTGCTGGGCAACGATGATCCCGACGCGCAACCAACGGACAGCCCGGCCTCCGCCGACGTGCCGCCGCCAGCAATCGCCCCGGCCGCCAGCGCCCCGACCCTGTCGTCCGTGCCCACCGGTTCCCCGGAACAACGCGACGCGGCGACCCCAGGCGACGACGAGCCACCAAAAAAAGGCGGCCGCCCGACCCTGACACGCATTAAATAGCGTATAATTCGCAACGCGCAGTTTTTGCCGACTTAGCTCATTTGGTAGAGCAGTTGATTTGTAATCATCAGGTGGCCAGTTCGAAACCGGCAGTCGGCACCAGAATTCAGTAGGAAAATCAAAGGGTTACATGCTTATGCTTGTAACCCTTTTTTGTTACATGAGGTAATTCTTAATATCATGTAACCGCTGTGTAACCAAATTTAGATAAACAGGCGCTGAGCACATCGCTTTCCGCTGTAGCTTGCCAGTCTTTGAACTTGTACTAAAGTGTCTTTTAACTGATTGCTAACTATAGGCCAGAAATGCAAATTCTCAACGATTCACTCCCGTTGCTAGATGCCATAGATGCCTTCTCTACTCTGTCAGAATCGGCTGACCTTGAATGTAAAGCAGCGCAGGGTAAAGAAGGGCGCGGTGAAGTCCCCGAAGATTTCTGGCGAACGTACAGTGCTATGGCGAATGGCGACGGCGGCGTAGTATTACTAGGGGTTCTAGAGAAACCTCGTGGGGCGTTTAAGCCCATTGGTTTGCTGGAGCTCGACCGAGTCCGCAAAGCACTTTGGGATAACTTACACAATCGTAAGCAAATCAGCACGAATCTTTTATCAGAAAAGGACATTCGGCCGTATGACATCGGAGGTGTCACTGTTCTCCGCATCGATATACCTCGTGCATTGCGTCAAGTAAAGCCAGTATATGTAGGTAGCAACCCCATGACCGGAACTTATTTAAGGCGACACGAGGGGGACTACACTGCAGACGAAGAGACCGTGAGGAGAATTTTTGCCGAACGAGTCGAGGATTCGAGGGACGAACGGGTACTAAAAGGCTTTGATTTTAGTGACTTGGATATGGAAACTGTCGCATCTTATCGAAATCGATTTGCAGCGGTAAGACCAGGGCATGTGTGGTCGGACCTCCCTATGAGCAATTTCTTGGAATGCATCGGGGCATGGGGTAAAAACCGAGAAGAAGGATTTTCCGGCCTGCGACTAGCGGGCCTACTGATGTTCGGGCGCTCCGAGGTGATTAGGGATGAATTACCTCATTACATGGTCGACTATCAGGAGCGACCCGAGCCGAAGGCGGATAAACGTTGGATTGACAGGATAGTGCCGGATGGGAGTTGGTCGGGAAATATCTATGACTTCTTCAAAAAAGTTTATCAAAAGCTCACCGTGGACCTGAAAGTCCCGTTCCAACTCGTCGATGGCCAGCGAGTTGACGACACTCCAGTTCATGAAGCATTGCGCGAGGCACTTACCAATACGCTAATACATGCCGACTTTTCAGGACGCGTTTCAGTAAACATCGTGAAGCGTCCAGATATGTTCGGCTTTCGTAACCCGGGTTTGATGAGGGTTCCCCCGGAAGTAGCAGTGCTTGGTGGAAATAGCGATTGCAGAAATCGGCGCCTTCAGACTATGTTTCAGTTGGTTGGCTACGGTGACCATGCAGGCTCGGGAATACCAAAAATTTACAAAAACTGGGAAGGCCAGCACTGGCGCAGACCAATATTGTACGAAGTGCGCGAACCTGAGCAAACTCTCATTGAATTACGCATGAATAGTTTAGTTCCGCCGGAAATCGTTCGAGATTTGCAAACACGCCTTGGGGAGAGGTTCCAGCAACTTTCTGAATTGGCGAGATTGGCACTCATTACGGCGGCGACAGAAGGCGTTGTCCATCACGCTCGGCTGAGGGAGATTTCAACTGAGCATCCTGCTGACATCACAAAAATGTTGGGGGGCCTAGTAAAGGACGGCTTCCTTCAACAAACAGGAACTGGCCGGGGGATGATTTACTTTACTCCTTGGCACCTTTCAGCATTATTGGAACCTCTTTCTCCCGCTGACATTGAAAAACTTCCACAATTATCTTTTAGCCCCCCTCCTGAACCTCAAGAGCTAACGCACTTACCTCAAGAGCTAGCACGTATACCTCAAGAGCTTGATGAAAAGGGTGTTCAAACATCATTCTTAGAGTGGGACGAAATCCCCCTTCCACTACAGATGCGGCTGAAGGATATAGCGCATGCCGTGAGTCAAGCTCGGAGAGTTGCCCCACAAACTTTACGGGACACCATAGTTCAACTGTGCAATGGGCGATACCTAAGCCGCAGAGTATTGGCTAACTTGCTACACCGAAATTCCGACGATTTGCTTAAAAGGACTCTCAATCCAATGGTAGTGGCCGGGCTACTGAGAACGGCATACTCTTCGACAAGCGACCCGCGACAAGCATACTCAGCAGCAGTGATGTCTACCAACAAGGAAAGTCTGTCGGGGTAACAGTTTCGTCCGAAATGCGGGAAGGAGGTAAGCGCTCCACGAACCCCAGCCTATTCAACCAAGCATATTGCTGGTTAAATCCGGGGCATGCAGATCCTTCACATTACACAGCAGCAGCGCCTCGACATCCTCCACGGTTTTCGCCGCAGGCAAGTCACGCAGCACGCACCGCAGCCACGTGTAAGGTTCGACCCCGTTCGCCTTGGCCGCCTCCAGCACCGAGTAGATGACAGCGCTGGCGTTGGCGCCGGCCACCGTGTCGCTGAACAGCCATGCCTTGCGGCCGACGACGAACGGCCGGATCGCGTTCTCGGCGCGGTTATGCCGAGTCCTGGTTTGCGTCAACTATCTTGGCCGGTGAAGCAAGTTATTGTTAATCCTTCTTAGTTGTCGCCTTTCCGCTGGCCGGCGCCTGCGCCGACTTCGCGGCACGACGCCGATAGCTTTCCACGTTGAGCTCGAAGATGGTCGAGTGATGCACCAGTCGATCAACCGCCGCCAGCGTCATCGCCACCTCCGGAAACACCTGATCCAGCCCGAGAACGGTTGGTTAGCAGTAATGGCCAGGCTCTTGCGCTCATAGCGCGCCGCGATCAGTTCAAATAGCAGGGACGTTTCTGCCTGGTCACGCCGGACATAGCTCAGGTCGTCGAGGATCATCAGGTCAAAGCGTTCCAGCTTGGCGATCTCGGCCGGCAACCGCATCTCGCGGCGCGCCACCTGTAGTCGCTGAACGAGGTCGCTGGTGCGTGTGAAGTGCACGCGGTAACCGCGATCAATTAGGCCGTTTCCGATAGCGCACGCGAGGAGGCTTTCGCCCACGCCAGGCGGCCCGAACAGCAGCAGGTTGGCACCCTGTTCAATGCGCCATCACCCTCGACCAGTGCGGTGACATGGGCTTTCGATACGGTAGGCACGGTCGCGAAGTCGAAGCTCGACAGCAGCTTGTCGGGCAGCAGTTGCGACTCGAGCCGGTGCCGCTCTAGACGCCGCGTTTCCCGCTCGGCCAGTTCATGCCTTGGACTGTCCCGCGGACGATGTGATTTTTGTAGGTGACAGCTACCGTTGCGATTTCCAAGGTCCGCAAGCCTTCGAAATGCGGGCGAGATGGCTAGATCGGACTGGCGAACAGATCCTGTTCGATGCTCTCGAACGATTCTTGTGACACATCATCTTGGCGGCCTATCTGGGATACCTTTCAGTCATCACACTGGCTTACCCAAATACATTGGCTGGTCTGGAAATTGGTAGGATGGGAGCCATTCTTTATCGTTCGCGCCCATCGGGTGCCGGTATTCAGTTGAGGACACGACAATTTGTGCGTTGGCGCTGTCACAGAGCTGTTGAAGCGCGACCAGATAACGCGCCAAATCTTGCGACTCGAGCTCGTGCTGTTTAGGTGTATCGAGAATGAGGAATCGGAATGGGCGCGACTCTACCTCAAGGTATTTTTCGAAAATTGCGCCATGAATTGCCAGCACTAACCGTGCACGACCGCTACCAGTGAAAATGTCGAGATACTCATTACCAAACTTGTACTTGAAATCAGGTTCAATACTGACGCGCCGTGAAACATTGGGTGTTGCCAAAATGTCCATCCATTTCACCGTGAGCTGTTCCAACTCACTACGCAGTTGGTTGAACCCCAGGTCGGCACGACCTGTTCTGGTAATGGAGGCGATACCGTCCTGAATACGGAACCGTTCCTCGTCAAACTGAATATATTTCTTCTTTTCTCCAGACAATTTTTCAATGCCGATGAGCTCCTGTTCAACGCCCATTAACTCGCGCGTCAAATTCTGCACAGCGACAATGACCGCGACAGAGTCATCTTCGGCGCTAAGTTGACGAACACGATCACGAAGCATGTTTCGCTCGGCTTCTTGACTACGGATGTTCTCATCGTGGCCAGCAATTTGCGCATCGGCGCGCTGGACGTTGTTTTCGAGATCTTTGATCTGATCTTTCAGGTACAGCAGGTTCTTGCCGTAGGTCTCTTGGCTTGACATGAACAAACCACAGTCAGGCTTGGCGCAAATGTCTTCAAAATGCATGAAAACGCGGCGCGATTCCTCGTTCAACGACAGCGTCTTGATCTCGCCTTCAATCTCCGTCCGAATTCCATCGATGCCATCGACCCGGGCCTGCAGCTCGGCCCTCACCCGGCGCAACCGGCTAATCTGCTCATCTTTTACCTTCAACAATTCAACAAGCGCATTGTCGGCAAAATTGCGCTTGTTCGCAGCGTTACGCAACTCATCAATCTGCTGAGTCAGTGCCAGGGACTGCTGCTTCAGCAATTGAGCTACAGCTGGCGAATCATCAATATCTTCTGCCAATTTGGCAACGATTTGTTGTTGAAAGACTAGGCGACGCTGCGCATGTTCCAATTTCGCCTTTTGTTCCAGCAGGGACTTCTGCACGTCGTACGCGCGCTTTGGCGGATAGCCGAAAACGAATCGCAGCATCTCGACGAATTGATCTTGAATAAAAGGCGTTTTGGACGGGGTGTATGCACCGAGGTATCCGCCATCTTGCCGCATGAAGAAAATGGGCAAAACCGTTGAGACGTAGGGAATGGTAGATTTCTTCGATGCAGAAATGAGCGATGGAATTTCCATCCCAAGTTCTTGGAAAATCGCGCGTGAAAATTCCGCTTCACCGTCGCCCTGCCAGGTTCCCCCCACCGAGCGAACCACAAACGTCTTGTCTATGAAATTGCGCTCGATATCAACATCACTGCCATTCATTTCGACCGTTAACGTCGCACTGATGCAATTGTCGCAAATATCCTCGCGGAATTTCACATCCATGCCAAGACAAAATGCGATAGATTGCACGATCGGCGTCTTGCCACTGCCATTGCGGGCAAATAGAGACGTCGTCCTTTGCCCAAATTCCAGCAATGGACTTTCCCAGCCATTGGCATGCCGAGGGTTGATCTTCAGCGCTTTGAGCCTCACTCTACTTCCTCCAAAATTCCTCGCTCGGCCCGGATGTTTTCAAAGCTGCGCTCGATTGTCGACAACGCGTACGCAAGTGGGGTATCGCCCTCAAGCGCGACATCGACGACTACACGTCCTCGTTCCGTTACAGATATACTTTTTCCCGATGCGTCAACAATAGCCAAGCCGCGTTTTTCCAAGAAAGCGAGAGCGCGAATGGTCCGAATACGCAAATTGGCCGACCACCCGATGAACTGGCTCGATCCCTTGAACCCGGCGACCGTGCGTTCCAGGCATTCGCCAACCAGTTGGCCAATTTCTGCGACTTTGGGCTTGCTCCTGCCCTTTGACAGCGTCAAGATGACCATCGATAGCAATGGAAGCTGGAACAGCGCCTCGTTGTCCAGCCCGGATACAGGACCGCCCGCCGGCTCGTCTGCGAGCAATCGCAAATTCCGATCCTTTGCTTCTTTGAAAAATTCCTCGTATCTCATTTTGCAAAGCTCCTTACCAGTGCGGCAAGTATCCCGCCAAGTACCAATTCATTTGTAAAAGCCTGAAACTTGGCCACTGACCCTTGCGTCAGAAACGTTGCAATCAAGCTTTGCAAGTCGTCGAACGTTGCGCCTGCGCTGCGCCATGCGCGGCAGGTCTTGTCCAAATCCTGCAACAGGAAAGCCAAGTCGAAGTCGCTGTAGGTGTGCCTTGCGTTCCTGAACCACATGTCCCATGCCACTTTTTGAACAGATGCATACTCGATCATAGTTGGGCTTGCACCAGATGCCTTGAGCACGCGCTGAAGTATAGAGGCGGTCTTGATGACCTTGTCGTCCTCACCGCCCAGCAATGCCCGATATGCCGACGGCGAAATGCTTAGTACTCTGAGCAAATCATCCAACATAATGCCAGCGCGCGCTTCAATATCCGTCAAAGCGACATCTGCCAACGCGCCTTTTGACCGTTGATACACCATGTCCAAGAGATTGTTGGCGAGGTCGGAAATCTCAAAAAAGTCCAAGTCAACTTCGCTGTACTTGTAGATCGCAGTACGCGCAGAATTCACAAAGGGCTCTCTATCAGCTGCGATATGGCCCACGGCAGGACTGAGCGACAGTTTGCCGAGCGTGTCATGCGCCTCACTGTCATGAAGCGGCGGATCAATCGCAAAGATCTCCGAAAATTTCCCTAATAACAGGTTTGATGCCTTGCTGTCATTCTTCTGAGCCTTCCATTCGTCAACTAGCGCAATCACTGCATCCTCAAAATGTACATTGGAAAGCAAGGTGACAGCGACACAAGAATCGCCAAATTTCACAGCTTGCTCGAGTAACTTTCCCAGGAAGCTTGCGCGAATTCGCTGCAGCGCCTCGTCGTCGTCGGACTGCCCTCTTTTCTTGAATCCCAGAACTTCCAGCAAGGACCACTGATGATTCAGCTTGCCCTTGGTCTTCACTTGGTAGAAATGATAGTTCGACGCCCCTGCCTTTTCCCTTTTAACCACAAAGTCATCATGGAAGTCGCAAAAGACACAGACAACGCCAGTCCCTTCCAATATTTCCAGAGCCGCATATGCGGCCGCTTGAAACTGCATGTCATATCTCGACAGCGTCTCCCGTCCCACCTCTTCAGCGGGCGCGGTGCTGATCAAAATTATGTTGCTCGGATTAGCTATCAATTGGCCTCAACCTGTTTTACTTTTCTTTACAGAAAGTATCTTAACAGGTTGCCTTAATAGCATTTCCTCTAAATGTAACAAATCTGCCGCTTCTTTGCTCCTGCGAACCATGGCACTGTATAAAAAAACAGTATAAACGAAGCCCTACTCGCTGTCGTCATTCTTTTTTTGCATACGGTAGCGGCTAATTAGCGTTGCTGGCCTACGCGGACCTTCGTTGCTGATTTCGACGATTTAGCGCGGACCTGGTTGCATTGGGATACCATAGTTAGCAATTGCAGGGACCTCGTGGCAAGGTTCGTAGACCACTGAGTGGCCCCATAAAACGCTCATCCGTATGCAATGATGGGATACGACGTGACAATGCAGCGCGCGCCGCTGTCTCAGAATATGAAAAATTTCGGACATTGCAAGATGCTGAGTACCGCTCAGACTTCGATAATGTAGTCGACGCGGTAAGAGCAAAGCAACAGCTGCCCTAAAACAGCTGAATAGGAGTTATTGATGGCGAAGCCAGTGAAATTATCCAACGGGCGCTCATGGGCTACTCAAACAGCCGCGAAAGCTCATTTTAAGGCGATGCTCAACAAATATGCTGACGGACAACGTGTTGAGGATGAAGGCGACCATAGCGACCTTGGTTCTCTTCTGGAGGCGTATGACAGGGATGTCCCCCTGAAAGATAAAAAATCGGGCGAAGGAATCGATCATTTCTACAGGAATCGTGACCAAGAGCATGGCGGCCTGACATCTTGCTTTTACGTATGTCGCATTGATGAAAGCACAACCGATTTCAGCTATCTGCGAGCGGTGGCAGTTGCCTCTAAAGCGTGAAATAGCACGCCCCCATTGAGGCTTCGGCATCCTCTAAGCCGATCGCTAGGTACAAATTCAGTTCGGTCCCGTTGCGTCTGGCTGGACGCCATTCACGGCGTCATCGTTGGTCGTGCAGGAGGCCTTCATCTTATTTGGGCCACCATGCTCGATGGCGTAAACGCGCTGTGACTTCCCGTTCGCCTTCCACTCGGCAAGACGTTCCTGCCATAACTGTTCACGATCCTGTTAGCCACAACCAGTCCATCCTGAAAGTCAAAAAGCGAAGTGTGCGCCTGGAGATCAGGAAATCATAGGTGGGACGGCTGGCCGCTTACCTTCAAACACGTCGCTCTATGAAGCGTATCACTTGCGATTTGACAGATGGCACATGCACATTTGGACGCAATCTCTGGTATACACTCTCTCCAAAAGACGCTCGAGTGTAATACTCGGCCCCAGTGCCAGGAACCTCCGGACGTTCAAGGACGCGCATCATGGCGGTAGTGACCATTGCGCGCATGAAATCGCAATTGGTCTTGCCGTCGGGGGTGCCTGTCGCGTGGTAGTCTCCTCCCTTACAGCCAAAGCAGTCCGGCTGAATCATGCAGGCCTGACATTCCGGATGGCTCTTCAACTCGAATTTGTCGAGTGTATGGTTAACTTTTTTCATCTCGGTACCGATAAGGTCGTCGTCACTGACATTTCCCATGTCATATTCCTTTTCATCTGTGTACATCCAACAGGAAGATATATCGCCCTTTGTGGATAATCAAAGAGCCAAAACGGCTCTTATCGAATAAATGACATGCACAGGTGCGACGCCCGTCTCTCAAGCGCCAAGAACGCGCCGAATACCCTCTACTGGCCAGGCCAACCGACCGTTCACACGAACCGGTCGCAGAGGTCCATTTTCGGCAGATGCCCATACACGCAATGTCTGCGGCTTTCTCCCCAAGTGGTAAGCAGCACATGCGGTGTCGACATGTGTCCGCCGTTCCAGGTCAAGCGGCATAAAGCTCAGCCAAGATTGAGAACCTGCCATCTGGTGTTGTACTGCTTGCGGTTGTTGCTGATCCATCTATCGCCTCGAAATTTAAGCGCCGGACAGCAGGCCAACCCTCAATGGTCAGCGCCACATTGTCCGGCACATGTCCGACAACGCCGGGGCAAGGCCCCAGCCCAAGAATACTGTTCCGTATTGACGCCGTCTCTGACGCGCAGTCAATAAGCAAGTGCCTCTCGGCGCTTGTCCCCCGCCCCACCCGGCTTCTAGAGTCGAGCACAACTCTCTCCCGGTCCCCCGCTTCGCACTACCTATAAAAACAGCTCATTGCTGGCGCAAAACCCGTTTTCCATATTCGGAGATGGGACGGCAAACGTCGCCCCATCCATTTGGCTTTGCTCATTTTTCAGGGCGGCCATGAGACTGACCTGAACCGGCGAAGAACTTTTGTGATGACGAGAATAGGCGCTGGTGATCATCTACAGCAAGCCAACTCTAAGGCAAAATTGAAGTCGTTTCGGGATGGTTCCCGTTTCGCGGATTTGCTGCAGCATCTGACGTACGCGACGTGTTGTAACTCCTAAAATCTGCGCGAGGTCAGTGGTAGATTTGCCACTTAAATAGCGTGCTACCGCCAGCATCTTGGCCAAGGTCGTCTCGTCCCACGCGAACGTTTTTTCTTCGCTATCGTCGGCAGCCGGTACAGTCCTATTTTCAATCAATGTGCGTGCTTGGGTGCCGATAATATCGTCACTGTCGTAGGAGACTGCGAACGTGTGAGCACCAAATTGTCGCCGCATTCGCTTTTCCCAATGCCCGAAAATGAACTGACATAGCGTACCCTTCGCTGGGTCAAACTCGTTACATTTTTCCAGGGTGATGAGACTGAATTCTTGGACGCCGTCTTTCCAAGGCAATCGATACTTTGCTGACTTGGCTTTAATCTGGTCCAAGTTTTCTTGCGCAAGCGTAACGGCAAGATCGGCTATTCGGGCTGGGGTATAAGGCATGCTTTCCTTCTCTAGTAATACAGACATAACTAAGATTTGACGGAAGCTCTGTACGACTAGAAGGGGATGCGCCCCTTCAACCCGGTCGTACTCGGGTAAACTTTGTACATGCACAAGCGAAACAAGCCGTGGAGCACTACACAGCATGCTTCAGACAGAGGCAAGAAGTTTGGGAAAGGTATGGAGGTGAAGCGTCAGACGAGAAAAACTGACGGTGCAGAGGCGGACGAGAGGCATGGCAAAAAAACGCGGGTACCCCAGCGATATTTGAATAGGCTACAGAAGAGGTGTGGGGACGGCGCTAGTTGATGTAGGTGCGACTCATAGGGAGTCGGAACCATTCTAGGCGCCTGTAGATTTTTGGATATGCAGCATGAAGCCGCTGAGGAGCATTGCCGCATGGCGACCAGCGCAGAATAGCATATAAATTTCGATACATCAACATACATTGATTTGCGGCAAATTTATTATTAGTAGACCTGCCTCTGTCGTTGTGCTTGTCCCGGGGTAATCCCCCACCAAATGTCGACTTTGAGAGCCCCCTGACTAAGAGCGCTGGAGTCCTTTGCTAGGACGATCTTAATCAGAACTTGTGGATAGGCTGTAAATTCACGCGACCGGCTCCTCGATGAACTGCAGCACGGCGGCAATAAAGTCGGCGGTTTCGGGAATCTTGCCGGCGCCATATTCGACGGTGGCGTCAAGCGTGCCCAAGATCATCTGTCCCTTGCAGGTAGACGATGGCGGGAGCAGCGCCAAGATGGTCTGGCCGTCAGGTGCGATCAGCAGAGGCTCGGCGGCGACCGGGCCCTGGAACACGCCGTGATAGTGCCAGAAATAAACCGTAGCGGAAGCGTCGCCGAATACCTGCGCCAATGCCGGTTCGCGCTGTAGGGCCAGCGGCCGTCCTTCGCGCCACCAGTTGCTATCAACCGGCCGTGCTTGCCAGGAAACGCCAGGGATCCAGTCGTCGCGCAGATCTTCCACCACCAGCGTGGCGCCAGCCTTGATAGCCTCGTCCAGCAATGGCCAAGCAATTTTCAGCGCGGGCGTGTTGCTCTCCTACGGTACCCATATCGAGGTGGCTTGGGCCAACAGGCTGGCATCCAGTAGTGACCAGTGCACACTGTGGAAGCGCTGGCCGAAGCGCGCCGAAGCGAGCAAGGAGGACCGTGCCCATTTTCCCGAATGCAGATACAGGTGCAGCGGCCGCGGCGCAGGCGACGGTGTGGCCGGCGCCAGTCCAACAGGTTGGCGAACAGCCGATTGGCCGCCAGCTCCGGCTGGTCGGAAAATAGCGGCAACCGTGCCGCCGCCGTCAGCAGCAGCATTCCGGCGCCTTCCGGCCGGGGCGCGCTGGCCGCGATGACGCAGCCAGTGCCGTCGACGATCAGCGGTACCAAGCCTACCCCGCACAGCTCTCCCTCACACCACCAGCCGCAGCCCCCCTCCTTGCGACCAGTATTTGTCGAGCTGGACGCAGAGGCCCAGCACCCTTGGCTCCGGCTGCGATTCGACCAGACCGAAGGCGATGCCCGGCTGTTCGCGCACCGCGCGCAGCACGATGTCGCGGCAGGCATTGATACGCAGGTGCATGTCCGAATCGAGTACGTACAGGGTAGATGTACGGCCGTCGCGCAGCTGCGCTTTCAGCTTGCTGAGCTTACTTCCCCGTTCGCAATGCACCAGTTCAATACCAGCGGGCGCTGCGATATCCAGCCATTCCGTCAGGCTGCGGGCATAGGCGCGCAGCCCGGCCTCGCGTAGAGCGGTGCATAGCGCGGCGATATCGTCACGGATGACGTCACACTTACTTATGATGCTGTCATCATCATAGTCTCCCCTATGCTGATCGGCGTTGCCCGAAATAGGAGGGTGTGAAAAGCGCCGCCCCTGTCACGGCCGTGGCCTATAAAATCTGACGCAAACGCGCGCTGCCGCGTTGCAGCTCAGTCAGCTGCAGATTCAACCGCATGTGCTGCTGGGCCAACTGATCCCGCTCTTGCTGCAACAACTGCTGAAACTCGTGGGCGGGGCGTTGCCACTTTTCCCACGCCGTCTGGGCAATCGCCGTCGCTTGCTTCCGCACCTGATCGCGGAGTTCCTCACGCCGCTTCCTGAGCTCGACCTTGCGCTGTTCATTGTCAACCACGTCCATAATCAGCCCTCCCAGTTCGACCACGACCGGCACAAAACTGATCCACCCCTGCAAGCGCAACGCATCGCGCGCCGCCTCCGCCGCCTCTTCGGTCTTGAATTTGCCGGATTTTCCGGCCAGCTTCAGATATTCCTCGAGCGATGAGACGCCATCAAACTTGCCCAGCTCTTCTTTTGCTTTGGACAAGCTCATGCCAATCTGGCCCTCCTGATGATCCTGCAGCAGGTCTTTCATCTTCTTGAAGATCGAGTCCACGCGCACACCATGGTTGCGTCCACCACCAGCCTGCCGCGACGCCTCCTTGGGTCCACGCGGCTCCTTAGGCGCCGGGCCGGCAGAGAGTGCCGGCACTGGATTGTTCAATTCGCTCATCTGCTTGTTCAGTACTGCATTTTGCTCATTCCACCACTGGCGGATGGCTGTCTCCATACGTGGAGCCAGAAAATCATGGACTACATCTTTCGGCGGCTGGGCTTTGATCGCCGCGAGCAACTCCTCCTCAATCACCCCATCCAGCGTGGCGCGGGCAGCCTGCAGCAGTGCCGCCAATTGCTGCTCTCGCAGGCCTATGGTATCCCTGGAAATGCTGGTCTGCGTCTCTTGCACTGCCAGATTCTCGGCCTGTTCCTCCATGCCTTCCAGCAACATCTTCAGGCGCAAGCCATAGAAGCGCCGGCGGGTCGCTGCGCGCAGCTCTGGCAGTTGTGCCGGCACTTGGCGCAGGTCCGCAATCAACTGATTAATACCGTCCCACTGGCGATAGTGCTCGCCATAGCTCTCCAACGTGGGACTGGGATCATTGCCCACCAGTTGATAGGGATCGGCGGCGACCGTGTGGACATCGGCCTCGGGCTGCACAATGTCGCGCTGCTTCAATAACGCACGCCACTCCTCGCGCTTGCTGGCCTGGTAACCGCGATAACCTTCTTCGTCATCCGTAGGATCGTACGAGCCTTCATCGAGGCGGCAGATCACTGTCTTCAGCACGCCGACGATCGGCATGCCAAGACGCCCAAACAACTCGCCGCTCAGAATGCTCATGGCGATCTCCAGTTCCCCCGTCAACAGCTGCGGCGGGACCGCCAGGAGCATCACGTCGGCGGAACACAAGGCGTCCCTAGCGATTTCCTCATGTTCGGCATTGCCGCCGGCAATGCCGGGCGTGTCGCGGAAAGTGCAACCCCAGGCATCGACTTCGCCGATTTCAAACGTCTCGCGGCGCGCGCTGATGGTCAGCCAGGACGGCACCATCTGCCCAGCCTCCACCAACAGCCGTTTCAGCAGGGAGCTCTTGCCCGCGTCGTAGACGCCGAACACCGTCACCACCGGCATCCGGGACGTACCTTCCGCCTGCCAGTCCGCCGCCAACTGCTGCACCCCTGCTTCGCCTAGGACCTCGGCCAGCACTACCTCTGCCTGGTCAAACCACGCGTTATTATCAACGTCACTCATGTATTCACCTTGTTTTTGACGCGGCCTTGAGCAGCGCTTCAATTTTATTCATCGGAATCTGCAGCGCCGAGCGTTGCTTCTCCACCTCGCCCCACTCAGCTTGTACTTGTCCCCGCATCGCTTGGAACTCCGCGACCTTGGTCTGCATATACACCCTGACGCCGCCTGATGCCCCTTCGCTCAGGATGGAGTCGCGTACCTCGAGGCCGGAGTTGTGCAGGTATTCCACGGCGCGAAGGCGCGCCTGTTCGCGCTTTTTGGTGTCCTGCAAATCCTTCGCCCACAACCAGCCGTCCAAAACCACGCCCACGGCAGATAGCACCGCGCCCACCTTGGCAATTTTGCTGGCAAGATTGATTGCGCCGTACGGCTTGAATTTGGTGCCGACCATCTTGCCGATGCGGTAGACCACATCCCGCGAGCCGCTGGCCTTGACGCTATTTTCCAGCGTATTCCACCAGCCGCTCTTACCTTTCGGTCCGTTACCGAGCTTGGGGCCATCGTAGGTGCTGGCATTAGCCTCGACTTCAACCAGCCGGGCCGCGTGCAGGCTCCGACCAATTTCGTCACCGGTGCGCCGACTCCATGTATCAACGGCGGCCACGCTGATCTTTTCCCATCCTTTAAGCCCATCGACAAAATGCTTGGCCTTCCACCAGTTAACCAGGGCATTGCTGGCGTGCTCCACTTCGACTTCGGTGGCGGCGCCTAGTGCATCGTTGATCAAGCCATCGGTTGCTTCGTTAATCAGGCGGTCCAGTTTTCCGGCAATATGTTCGAATACACTTTCACCCTCGTCAATGGCGACGCCCAGTTTCTGGATCAAGCGCTGCAGCAGTTCGCTGCGCCTCACCAGCCGTTCCGATTCGGCCAGCAACTCGGCCCGCTGCTGCCCCAGCCGCATGCTGCCACGATCCAGTACACTGTAGCCGGCGGCCACATTCCTTGCACGCGCACTCATCGCACTGACGGCCTGGCGAAACTGCGCAACGCCATCCCAGCCGCTGAAGCGCTCAAAATGCGACGGATCGACATCTATACGGTCGCCAACTAGGCCGTACGGGTCTGCCGACATGAACAGCACCCGCTCCGGCGGCAAGATCACATCGTGCCGCGCCAACGCCTGGAGCAGCTCCTTGCGCTTCCTATCACATGCACGCTTATATTCCTGGAGATCTTCTTCCGGGTCCGGCCCCAGCTCGTCGGCACGGCTGATGATGAACAGGGTGCGCTCCAGCTTGGAGGCAACCGCCATGCTGGCGTCGCCCGGCAGCACTTTGCTTAACCAGGCGATCGTGCTGGCCAGCATGCTGGGCTGGAGCAGGCAGATCATAAAGGAGGCATCCGCGTAAGAGGCCAGTGCCCGCCGGGTATCGGCGTCACGGCGACTTTGCAAACCGGGCGTATCGACTAACAGCACGTCATTCCAGGGATAGCTGTGAATCGCGCTGGTGGTGGCATCCGCGCGCACCGCCAGGCTGTCGGGAATGGTGCGACCGTCTTCCAGCAGCAGCCGTTTGATAAAGGAAGACTTACCCGCGTTGTAATCGCCAAAAATGTAGAAGCGCGGCACCGGCCTGGATGCCAGCTGCTCCAGGTCGCGCATTTCAAACCGCCAGCGCGGCAAGGACGCCGTGGCCTTGCGCACTTTCGCCAGCCACACAGAAACGTTGAAAGGAGCCCGCCATTGCACTTCCAGCAAGGCTTGCAGGCCGGGAGCCGCATCACCATGGAGCACGGTCGCGGCGCGGGCCGCAGCGGGACGGTGATCCGCTCCCAGCCCTAGCGGGTCGGTGATCCAGTCATCACCTCGCCATACCAAATCGGCGGCCTTGAGATGGCCTGGATAGTTCACCGCTTCCACGCTGCGCGCCGCCGCCGAGATAACGGCTTGCGGCGCCATTTCCGGCAACGCTTGCGCCAGCGTTGCAAACCGCTTGTGGGTAGCCCGCGCCGATTGCAGCACAAGCCGCGCGGCAATCAGATCCTCCAGCAGCGGCGTCAATACTGATACCGCAGCCTCGCGCCCGATACCTTCTGCCGCAGCACTCACCTTGCCGATGAACTCATCCATCGTGTTTTCCACGTTGACACGCGCCGAGGCCAATGCTTCGCGGCGCGCCTTGGTACGGGCCTCTTCCGCCTTGCGTGCGCTCTTGCCACCAATCCAGCCTAAGATGGTCGACAAAATGCCGCCGCCGATAGTGACCAGGCCCAGTACCCAGCCTCCAGGATTCCACACGTTAACGGCCGCCAGCCCCATTGCCACGGTGGTTGCCGAGCCGGCCGCGATACCGGCTGCCCTCGCGCCCACTGCAACTTTGCCCCAGATCGAACCGGTGCGGCCCTTGACGTCGGAGGCACGCTCACTGATGGCGATTTCCGCCTGCGCGGTACGCATTACGACTTGGATATTGTTCTGCAAAAACAGTAAGCCCTGCTCCAGGATTTTCGCAGAAGCCTCGCTCATTTCCTGCTTGCGGTAGACCTCGGCCTTGAATGCCTCCGTATCCGGCTGCTTGCCTTCATTGAACGCGTCAATCACAAACTCCTCGGCCCGTTGCAACGTCTTGCTACGAATTTGTCCCAAGTGAGCCGTCAGCAAGTAATTGGCGTGAGTACGGAATTCACCTTCGAGCGGCGCTTCGAAGGCGTTGCCGCGCAACTCCTCTGCACTATCGATCAAGTCGGTGGCGACCCGGGAGTCGACGAACAACTTGCGGACCTTGCTGCCTTGCGCCGGATAGCCCACCACCTTCAGCACAGTGGTGATGGTACGATCCAGAACAGCGTTGGCTTCTTCCGCCTCAGCCACAACCATTAGCAGCTTCTGGTCCAGGTGGGACAGGATGCCGCGCAAATTGGCAACTAGCATCCCCAGACGGATTGCGCTGGCACCGGATGTCAGCGTCTCGACCAGCAACGATTCCAGCGCCGGTAGGTTAGACCATTTCAGCATGGTTTCCGGGCCAAACTCTTTGCGCAGCTTGGCGAACGTCACCGCATCCGGGCCGCAAAAAGGCTCCTTGCCGCGGGCGACCAGCGCGCGCTTGGAACTGATCGCCACCACCGGCACCTGCGTCAGTCCAAGACTGCTCAGGCCGTCGAGAATATTGCCTACATGCTGGTGCACCATTAGCGACTGGCTGCGCCGTTGCGCCGGCTGCGCTACGCGGGCAGGAAAGCGCCACAGCTGATTGCGGGAATTCAGCACCGCGATTGCCGGCTTGCCATAAGTGCTGATCCATTCCGCGACTTTCTGGAACTCGCTTTCCTGCTGACTTTGACTGTCAAAGCACAGCATCACGATATCGGCGGTTTCAACCGCCCGGCGCGCCCGCTCTTCCAGGTCAACACGCCTGGCCGTGCGTCCCCAGCCATTAATTCCCGGCGTGTCAATCAACTGGCAACCGTTCCAGCTGACAGGACGCACATCTACTGTCCAGTCGCTTTCCCCCTGCGACACGGAGGCGCCATCGCCGTGGGTGAATGCTTCAATCAGGCTACTCTTGCCGGCACCGGTGCGGCCAAAGAACGCCATGTTCACCGTAACTAGGCTGGCGCGCTGGCGATGGAAACGCTGCTCGATATCGGCTTGGGCGTCAGTCAACAAACCGATGAACGTGGGTGCGATGCGATGCGCTTGTGATGCCTTGGCGCTGTCGCCTCTGGCATTGCCCCAAGGCTCCAGCAACTGCTTGGCGGCCTGCAATTGCCGCTCAATGTCCTCGAAGTCGGCCTGAAGTTTGTCCATGGACCGGTAGCCTTCTTCCACTGCCGAGCCGATCGCTTGTTGCAAAGTAGGACGCTTTAACTGAGATTTTGTATTCACTTGAGGAAAGTGGCTGTTATTTTATTTTTATCATACAAGAAATATATCTTTACAGCAAAATCATGCGTGGAGAGGGTCTACGTTTTCCTACTTTTTGGGGTAGTCGTTTTTCCCACAAATAGTATGAAAATTTGCGTTGGACTAGCATCGGCAGAAGGAATTGAATAACTATTCCGGAACGATCGCTCTTGGCCTTGGATTCCGTCGTTAAAGACTGTTTTGATACCAATCGGTTGCTAAGCGAAAATTTTCATGTACCAGCAAGTTGGAGCGATGAATCGAGCTACCAGCTAGACCTTTACGAGCGAACTGGATTTTCAGGCTCCTCGTCATACGTGAACGTAATCGTATCGGGCCTTTCGAACTCAATGTATAAGTCCCATATACCTGTCTCATCTTTAGGGTCGTGCCAAGTTCCGGTAAAATCGATAACATCATTGTTCGAACTAATCTGACCAATGACCTCAGCATCTCCCTTGTATGAGTCATCTGTAAACCTATACATACCAGTCGCGCGCTGCTTCTGTTCTCCCCAGTCGAACGCAATTCTTCCCTCTGAGCAAAGCTCCTCATTTGAAAACTCCAAGTAATAGACTCCGTCTTTCGTAACGCATCGCGTAACGTTCGCACGCTCAACTTCTTTAGTCTCTTGGCTGGTCCATTCTATATAACCGATCATTTTTCTCTCCTATGAAAAGGAGTTAGTTTAGGCGCCGAAAATTGTATTGTCGAGCGCTAAAAAACTTTGCAGAATTCCGTTGTTTTTGGCTTTTCTCACAAAGTTTTTAAGACCTTGACAAAATTCAGAGAGTCTTATTAATTAATCTTATTGAGCACGTAACACCCAACCTCAGACCTTTTATGGCAAAGCCACTGTCATAGGCATACCCATCAAAATCTGTCGAGGCCACCACTCTTCCTCGGAACTTAACTCGACTTGCGCAGGGACGAACGGGACTTACGATTAATCTTGTCGCGGTCACATCTGCCGCTCAACCAACCCTATTAAGGGAGTTATTTGATGAGTACCGATAAAGTCACAAACCTGACCATTTTTACTACCGACTGGGCGAAAGAAGATCGTCGCTCCGTGAAGGCCTACCTCAATGGCAAAGGCGACGGCAGGGTCCTGTGGTGGAGCATCAATCGTTTCATTCACCAGCATGTCAGACCCAAAGCTTCGCTCGAGAAGATCATGGTTTGCTTCCACTCGCGCCACCAAACACTCGCGCTCTTCAACCTAGAGTATCGAGCCTACGTTCAAGAAGTTGCAAAGGCAATCCAGTCCGAGGGAGTCGTGGCAGGCATTCGACTCGCGATTTCCTCAGCCTGCAAGACTCCTTTGTCCGAAGGATCCACGTGCTCGCAGCTCTCCTGACATCCACTTGCCAATCCACAGATGTGGTTGGCGTAGTCGGACATAGCGGTTTCACCCTGAACATCATGAAGAAAAAAATGAACAAACTTATTGCGCATATTAAAAAAGTAGCGATCGAAGACATCCGCCTTTTTTTCGAACCACTCACTGCAATGAAACGACTTATTCGTCGCATGGCCACGGCCATCACTTCTCGGATCAGGCGCTCGAAGCCAAAAGACAAGAAGGACGATGGCCAATGAGAAGTGGCGCCTTCTATTTGTTGTTCTACTTCCATCCGATAGTGAAGATGCTACTCACATTTGTGTGTCGGGTTTGCGGCTTCCTCGCAATCATCACGTTGGTCGGAATGTTCTTCAACGACTCTTGGGTGGGCATTATCGTGATTGCAGCGCTCTTCTTTTTGGTGTCGCTCAGCGCCTCGATTCTTCAGGCAAAGTACACCGAACTTCTGCTGAAACTCCAACCGGACGAGACTGAATACACTTTCTACGACTGATTGAACAGCCAAGGCCGACCGTCGCGTGACAGTCGGCCTTGGTGCCTCGCATACCTCGGTCAAACGCGAGGGAAAAGCCGAGATTGCGACGTTCGGCGCGCAACGGGTGCTCGTCGTCGAGCGTTTCGACCGTGTGCGATCAAGCGATGGCAAGCAGCTTTTCCGGCTGGTTCAGGAGGATTTTTGCCAGGCGACGGGAACATCACCGCTGCTGAAATACGAAAATGACGGTGGGCCGGGATTAAAACAGATGTTTACCCTGCTGCAGCAATCGCAGCAGAGCGCTGCCGACATGCACACGCTGATGGCCTCGCAACTTCTGTTCTGGATGCTGCGCGCCCCAGATGGCCACGCCAAGAACTTCAGCATCCAGCTACTCGCGGGCGCCGGCCGGTTCAAGCTGACGCCCATCTATGACGTGATGTCCGGCTATCCTGTGATCGGCCCAGGACCCAACCAGTGGGCCGAACGCGAGCTCAAGATGGCGATGGCGCTACTCGGGAGCAACCGGCATTATCTTGCGCATGGCATACAGCGGCGACACTTCAATAGCACTGCAAAAGCGGTCGGCTATGACGCGGACGCCGAACCGCTCCTGCTCGATTTCACTGCCCGCACACCCGCCATCGTGGAAAAGGTCCGCAGCGAACTGCCTGTGGGTTTTTCGGAAAAGGTGGCCGACAAAATTCTGGGCGGCCTGCTTGATACCGCAGCCGCCCTTGAACGGATGCCGCCAACCTGACCAGTGCCTCGCGGATGGCACGGCTGCAACGGGCACTAACACGAAAATGGCCAGTATTTTAACCCCGGTTAAACATGAGGAAAATCAGCAGCATCTCTGGCCAGCTATTCCGTTATTCCTCTTCTAAAAACGCATCCGCCTCGAACTGCAGCTCAGCAGGATCAATGCACAGCTGGCACCGATCGTGTTCGACAAGGAGTTCATGAAACGACCCATCCGGTGACTGTGCGACAGCTGCCTTGATCTTCTCTTGAACAATCCGAGTTGCCTCGCCAAGCAGGTCATGCCAGATGAGTGGAAGGAACACATTGGCAAGCCAGGACCTGAGGGTTTCTCCACCACCCTCTTCACTTTGAAAAGAAATGACTGACCAGCTCTCATCCCCCTCATCGCAGTCGAACTCGGGATAATATTGGGGATGGTTGCGGTACAGCCACATGACAAGGTCTTCCAACTGCGCACTTTGCGGGAACGCCAGCAGGAGCTCGATTGGCATGAACTCAAAACGCAAAATCGCTGGGCTCTTGTCGTCATCGGGATCACTCGGATTCGCCACCTCGCTTAACGTTCCCCAGGAAAAAACATACCCCTGTTTATCCAAGTATTCGTCGAGCATGCTAAGTTCCCATCCATCTTTGGAAAGGCTACACACATCTTCAGCAGCAAGAAATGAATACTTGCCATGGACAAGCTCCCGTATGAGCTTTGCTGGCATCCCAAGCTGTACAGGACACGCGCTGATCAACAAATCCCTCGCCGCTACATTCACTTCCATATCGCGATTGGTATTCACTCTACTTCTCCTATTAACACAACAAAAAATCGTTCAACATGGCTTCAGCGCTGGTGCGCAGCGCCAGAGGAGTTTCCAGCCCAGGAGACATCCATTCCACCCCGTGACGCCGGGCATGCTTCGCAAACAACATATGTGCCTGGTCAGCAGTCAAGGCCAGGCCGGCGCGAGCCATCATTTCCTGCATAAACCGACAGTCCTCCAACCGATCGGCTGGGACTTCGGGAAGTGCAACAGCGTCAAGAATTCGAAGTGCTTTCTGAATCGTCACGATCCCTTGCTCGCTGTCCGGAAAAGGTGCCGAGGACGGCTCGAAGGAACCGATATACGCGCTCGTCACAGCCTGCCGGTTATGTCCCAACGCCTGCGCTAACTTCGCCTTCACGACGCCGCTATCGGCGCCATCCAGCTGCCCTGCCCTGCCACCCATCGTGGGCGGGATCATCCCGAGCAGCAACGCATGGTTCTCGGCAAATTGCGCGCGCAATCCATGTCCTGTTATGCCGGCATCGGCTTTGGTAAAGCCGAACGACGTCATCAAATTCTCGTAGCGGCGAATGTTCTGCTCCAGACTGGCTATTTGGCCCGACCGGGAATACTCCCAACCAAGCGCTTTGTTTTTCGACACGCGTGCTTTGACGTAGTCGAGCAAATCACGCTGCGCGTGTGACGCGATGGGAATATTTCGCCAACGACCTCCTTTGCCCATCCCCGGAAAAACCTGCAGGTAATGGCCGTAATCCTGAACGTGTGGATTGCATTTCAGGACCTCTTCGCGCCGCAGTCCAAAGCCCAACTCGAGACGTAACATCAGACCGAGGCACGTGTCGCGCTCGTCAACCTTGCGGAAAGTCTCGACCAGATCAATGCCACGTCCGGACCAGGACTTCGTGATTCGTGCGGCCGAACGCACTTTCAACAATTCAGGATCTACATCCGGCAGATATTTCTGGACGGCGCCGACCATGCCTGGCTTGCCGAGCATTGCGCAGAAAACGCGTAATCGGGACAGGTCGTTCTGGACGGTTTTGGCTTTCTTTCGCTGGCAATACCACCAGTGCTTGACGAGCACTTCGATGTGCCGTTCGCCGAGGTTCTTCGGATCCTGAATCTTGTAGCCGAGTTCATGCAGCCGCCGGATCGATGCATATAAAACGTCTTTCGTCAGTGTCTGCGTGCGTTCGGACGCCACCTTGCCATTGACTCTGCGTGTGCCTGCCAGCTTCATGATGTCGTTCACTTTTTGCTGCCACATACGTCCTCCAAAAAAACCATCGATACCTCTTATCAGCAGACGCGGAAGCGCGGCAGATCAAACAGGCAGGCGGGGGTAAGGCTCCCGTCTTAAATAAACCGGTTTCACATCAGCGGGCCTTACTGCCAACCACCGATGCGCCGAGCCCCTGCGGTACTCGGTTTCTCTTCCTGGGAAAAGAACTGAACATTGAGCAGTTTCTCGCTACGCACTCCCGGACCAGCTCCAGGCGTTGAGGGTGCGCGCCTCCAGTTACGGGAAAACCAGTGAGAGCTGGCGTGACGTTCTCAGGCGCCGTGCTTGACGCACATGCGGCCTGAGGGGTGACTAGCCCGATCACGATGTTTGCAGTTGAAGTATTGGAGGGTGGTGCTCTTCGGAGCGAAGAAGGGATGGAGATATGGCTGTAGCGTGGCCGTCTGCGCTAACCACTCAAGCAGGAACGTCGATCTGTGATCGGGTTTTCCCTGCCATTGCGCTGGAAAGCAGATAACGACATGTTTTGGGGATCACTCTGTACCTGCCTGTAGAGCCTTGCAGACAAGACTTGGCCAAGTAAGAACTGGATTTTTGATTGTGATGAGTGCTCGCGATCGGATGAAAGCGAGCGATGCCAAACGCTTGGCGTTGCGAAAAGCTGTTCTCTCTCTGGACAGAACAACTTGAAATTGCGGTGTACAAAAATGCCGAAGGTCGACGCTGCGTAATTTATACAAGCGTAGCTAGCGTGTCAAGACACGTTTTTTGCTGGGCCACTTGTCTGGATTTCCGCACCTGGTGATAGCTAATAACCGCGCATTTTCGAACCTCGATATTCGACACGGACTGCTTCCCGGTTCCGGTTGCATCTTCTGGTCACGAGGGAAACCTGACTTGCGCACGCCGGCTTGCGCTTTACATTAAATCTTTCACTGACACTTGGAGTTATAAATGGAAAACATCTCAGTCGCAATCGATGGCGGCCACTCAATGTTCAAAATACGCGCAGCCTCGCTGGCATCGCCAGACGAGCGTCATTCGTTTCAGATTCCCACTGTCGTGATCCCCGCGATCACTCTGACGAACGAGCAGACGCGACAAAAAGCTGAGCTCGAGACTGTCGAGGTGGATGGGCGCAGGTACTTCTTCGGCGATACCGCGTTGCGGCAAGGCCGCTCAGAAGTGTACACGGGACAAAATGCGGATTGGATCGAGAGTCCCCAGCACGATGCACTGGTGCTGGGAGCATGGCGCAAGGCCATGCAGGCGTTTGGCAATCCTTCGGCAAGGGTGCATCTGGTGATGGGCTTACCAGCCAAGTTCGTCGGGCCGCAGCGCGACACGCTGCGCAACCGCATCCTGGCTTTGCTTACCCCACGCCTTCTGCCCGGCCAGACGCTCAGGGTGATGGTGCAGAGCCAGGCGGATGCACCGCTGCAGTGGCTCTCGATTCAGAATAACGGTTGTCTCCACCCGCAGCGAGATCTCGACAGCGAGGCCTGGGGCGTCATCGAAATCGGCCACTACACAACCGACTTCGCGCTGTGCGATCGCGGCTCAATGATGGAGTACGCGGCCATATCGTGCGCAGGCATGCATCTGGTCTACGACGGCATGTCCAGCGCACTGGCGCAGGCCAAGCTTCCAACATCACTGGACGTGGTCGATACGGCAGTACGCAGCGGAAGCATCAAACACTTCGGGCAGCGCGTCGACGTCTCTCCCCTGCTCAATCAGGCGAAAGCCGGCTTCGAAGCCGTCGTCATGGACGAAGCCAACCGGGTGTTTGGCCAAAAAGCAGCCGTGTTAGAAGGCATCATCATTGGCGGTGGAGGTGCTGAGATGCTTCTTGATGGACTCAAACAACGATATCCCAATGCTGTCACCAGCGACGAACCGCGGATGATGGTCGCGGAAGGCTTTTGCCGTCTCGGTCTGCTGTCACTGCTGCAGTCCTGATACAGGGATCTGCCATGTCGACACCAATGGATAAGCCGCCGAAAATCAGTACCGAGATCACCGTTCGCATCAGCCTGACTTTTCAGGAGGCACCGGACGTCCACACGCTGTTGGCAATGACGCCTGTGCGTGAACGAGGCAAGCTTGTGCGCCTGGCATTGGAGCGATACATCGCCGAAATCGGTCATCCAGCAGGTGACGTCGAGCAGCAGATCCATGCCATCTCGACATGGCTGAGGTCCCGAAGTGGGCGGGAAGAAGCGACGTTGGTTGCTGCACGCAGTTCCGAAGCGGCGGGCCTGGTCGATGCTGGGAGTACAACCCAAGTTCGCGAAACGGCAAAGCCGGTGCCAGCGCCAGGTGAACTGGCTCAGAAAGAGACATCCAATTCGTCCTCACCCGTTGCGAGATGGCTTCAGACCTAGGTGGATGATCTCATAATGTTGGCGCCGACCGAAAACTGAACCGGGTCAATTTTAGGTCGGCGCCAACACGTAGGCATCAAATCGTTCTCCAGGTTCATATTTACTCATTAGTAAATCCCTGAATCAGATAAGTTTGACAATTCCGGAAGCGGCGTTGGAAGGCTGGCGCCGGATGCAGCACACTTACAGTCCTAGATCGCTGCGAAGGCGTTTGACCATCGCCTCATGATGTTCGAGCACTTGGTTGCCCCAATTTTTGCTTTTTCGTGTGATTTCCGCCATCTTTTTCAGCTTGGGGCTCTGTATTTCGATAGTGGTCTGGAAGTTATGAGCCTTGGTGCTGGGCAGGCTGTTGCCGAACTTCGAATTTGCGCCTACGCTCACAAGAGCCAGATTACCCAACAGATGCAGGTGCGCCTCGGAAAAATTTTCTCCCGATTGTTGTTCATCTGGATGCTGCGGAAAAAAATGCTCGATCGAGTTACGAAAAGAGAATCGGAACTCCGTTGGTTTTTCTTGATCTATCCAGAGTAAGTAGTCGAGGTAGGTAAAAACAATGCGGTTGATGTCGAAACCAGTTGGTTCTGAATCTATGGGAAAGGCTTCTCTAACTTTTTGGCGTGCATAATCTCGAAGCACGTTAGCAAGATCAAGCTCCGTCCACTTGTTGGGGGAGCATTTGACCCCAAGCTGCAGTAGCCGTGTTATCCAGTGCATTGTCTGTGGGGATGTGTAGGTCACGCGCAACATCGATTGGAGCATCAATAGTTCATTGGTTTCCGAATCGACGTCCCCATCTTCTTCAACCTCGTTGCTGCCCCGCGAAAACGTGTTGATGTAGCCGGGAGTCTCCCGGTTTTTGGAGGTACGCTTGATGAGCCGCTGGAGAGACCAGTCGCCTTCGTCACTGTTCGTGGCGGTGTATTGCCGCTTGAGTATGAAGCTATCAAAGAAATTTCGGCAGCGCAGCAAGTTAAAGGCGAACAACTGAACCTGTCGCGACTTCTCAGCGCCAGAATTGTCTAAAAACTGGTCGAATAACTTGATAAGTCCCTTGTCGTCCAGCATCTCAAACTCGTTACCGTTGTCGTTGCCACTCACCACTTTAAGAACGTGCAACAGGAAGGAGGGAAACTCAATTGTGGAGCGGAACCGCACGTTATCCTGGTCCTCGCTGTCCTCGGGCGCACGCATTTTGACGTACTTCTCTAGCGCATCGTCGATCGTTAAAGATGCGTTTTGACGAACGGCCCCGGCTGCAGTAGTCGTGACAACGGGACTACGAATCGTTACGAGTTGTTCAAAGCCCGTGACCGAGAGCCACGACCAGTCGGCGCCAAAGATTTGATTGCGCCGGTGCAGGTCGCCCCGCGTTAGTGACATCTGAATGTAAGAATCCATGTCTGAGCAAGCCTCCCAGATCCATGCGAAACAAGCCTGCTGGGCAGCGTCGTCCAAGTGCTGCATCAGTCGTGCCTTAACGATGTCAGCCTGCTGGAGCTGCTGACCCCGGGTGTTCATTATCTCGAAGTAACGATTGAAGTCGGTCTTGCTGGGTAGCGATGCCCGAACGACTGTCACCTTCGTGCGCAGGAAGTGAGCAAATTGGCGCTGCTTGTCGTACCCCTTGATATGCTGGACCATGAATTGTCGAATGACGTTGTAACCTTGATGGATCCCGGCGTCTTCGGTGATTGCCGAGTACTCCGACGAAATAGGGTGCAGCAAGGACGCAGATGAAATTCTGCGTAGCGCCTCTGTCGCGCGGGGGCGCGACTCGTAACGCAGACGGTCCTCGTAACCTTTGCTCGAAACGCCCCTCTCTGCCAAGAAGGTCAGGAGCAAATAAAGGGTTGTGAGCCGTTGCTGGCCGTCGATCACCTCAAAGTAGATGTACCCCCCTTTTCGTTCGGTGACCATGAGGTTCCCGAGAAAGTAACTGTCCACCTTTTTATCATTGATCGCGTCCTGGATGTCTCGTAGGAGTTGCTCGATCTGTTCGGCTTGCCACGCATAGTTCCGCTGATAGATGGGCACGGTGTAGATCGCGTTTTGGTCGTCGAACAGTTCGCCGATGGTTAGCAGTTGAGGGACAAGTTCGTTCATTTATATTACGCCCAAGAATTGTTTAGAAACGCAACGAGTTCTTTCTCGTGCACGTCGTTATATGGCTTGCTCGACATGGACAGTTGGCGAATGACGCGGCCAGATTCGGCTTGCCGCATGAGTGCAAACGCAGAGGCTTTCGATTGATCGCCTCGCGCGCGATTATCGACTGACGCGTACTGAACGCGGAGCAACTCCACCCGCAGTGAGTAGGCCCAAGCAAAGAGTTGGTCCTGCGCGGTGCCCAGTTCCTCAACTCCAAACTTGTTCGTGTAATACAGGAGCGCAGCCAAATAAAGTTCAGAGACGTATCGATACCGACTCCGACGCCGAGATGGGCGTAAGTTGGGAACGTCGCTGTTCTCATCTGCAACGACGTTGTAGTACGCAAACTCAGCCCGCCCAGAGGCGAACCCATTCTGGGCCAATTGCCTCAGCTCAGGCAGCATAAACGCCACCATTTCAAAAAATGCTCGCCCGGCCATAAGCGGCGCGTCGAGTTGGAATCGGCTTCGGTCAGCATCGCGTTTCTCAATATCGGACGTCGATGCTCCCCAAGCATGCAGCATGGGTATCGCGACTTGCGCCGCGATATGGTATCGAGCACTCGGTGACCGACTCTTTTGGAGTGATATCCCCTTGAACATGCCAATGTCACGAATAGTGAACATCGGTGCCTTCTCTCCACGAGTCCAGCGCGCGATTCGGTATAGGTATGTAGAGAATAGTCGATCTAATTCATCGTCCTTGACTGATTCCCAAGCCTCAACGACCACTGCTTTCATGGCTGCTGTTTCGTCGTGCATTTCGCGGAGATGGTATGCCTTGAGAAGATCATGTGGCGCCAGCGACTTGCCGCGGTAGTTCTGGGAATCGAAGACACGAAAGGCCTCGTCAAGATCGTCAGTCTCGACACGAACCAGTTCGCACCTCTCTCCAATGAAAGTGGCAAGTTCGCAGCGTTGTTCTTCCGACAGAGCGTCGAGGGACCCGTGAAGAGCTGTCCACACTCGACCGATCGGGTTATCCGCATAATCGCGGCACATGGAATCTTCGGCAAGATCCAAAAGGCGCAAAATTATACGCAGCGTTAACAATCGCTGCTGGCCATCGACCACGTCAAGGATCATATCGTTGCGGTGAAGAATCACGGCACCCAAAACGTACGGAATGCCGCACCGTTCGCCGTCTTTCATCGCCTCCTGAATATCATCAAGCAGCTGTAGTGCCGCCGCAGGTTCCCAACTGTAGGGGCGCTGGTAGGGCGGAATCCGCAGTGGTTCGGCTAGTAGTTTGCCAACTACGATAGCACTAACACCAGTAACTTTAATAGTCATAATGATCTTCTGTAAGCAGCGAGAGTCTTTGACCCAAGGTAGCCGGTTTTGAATGAGCCGCGTCCGTAATCTCAAATTCGCTTGCAGTAGGAATTTCAAAGGTTTTTTAACTGGACCAGTTGAAATTCGCAGCGTGGGTCAGTCTGGCGTCAGCACCAACAGCGCAGCTCCCTCGCGATAGTTAAGTAATGCGATTCAAACTACGCCCGTGTCATGCCAAAGCTATCGTTTGAGATGAGGATGGATGAATCGGTCATCCGCCTCTGAAGCGAAATGTGGTTGTTGTCGGCGACTGCATCAAAGCCGCTGTCGTCCAGTTTTTGAGCGTCCTTTCGTCGATAAGTACTCTTGGCTCGGCAGCTGTGCCAACCTCGAATCAACTTGAAAGCGCGCAGTTTTTGCTGCCATAGTCTCGCCTCTCAGCTACTTTTTGCCCGGAATCGGTAGCGATAGATTTTCTCCAACACATAGCAAATGAAGAAGAGTATCCAACTTCTCAATTCCGCAGAAGCGTTCGCCTGAACTGCGGGTCGCCATCAGTGAACTCCTCACGAACATCATTCGCATCTTGTGTGGACAGCATCGACCACCGCGTCGCCTCATCTTTTTTTGTAGTGTCAAATCCGTGAGGCACTGAAATTCCCATCAGGTTCGAGACGAAGTAGCGATCATGGAACTCGTCCCAAATGAACACTTTTATGCTGAGCTTACTCAGATCGGGATCGGCGGAAATGACTTGATCAAAGTTTTGCTTCCAGATACTGGCCGTACGTATCTGCTCTCCATGCGCAGGCTTTATTTGTCGATGTAACTCAATATCGGCAAGAGGGTTCATCGACGCAATTGTTCGGAGCAGAGTCAGGAAATCTTTGTAATTCGGCGCCGACAGATCAAGATAAGGATCGATGAACATCAATGAACGGCTGTACTTGATCAATGGCCGCAAGACATCAATGTAAGCATCAATGTTCCTTTTGACATTTATCGAACTACCTCCGCCTGAAAATGGCAAGCAAAACGGTATCTTCGAGATGCCCTTTGGCAAGTTTTTGTGATCTACAGCCTTCAACGAGCCACAGAATTCGTCCGTCCCGAAAAACTGAGTAATTTTGGGCTCGATGGCATGGGATGCCACGGCCTCCGCCAACCAATCTCCCTCAGCCTTAGGTGATCCCGCAATTCGAGCTGTCGCATGCACGACTCTGCCTTTTAAGCGAAGGTGTTTAAGCAGCTCACGTGACCTGGGGTGTAAATCGACGTGGGGATCATCTAGGGCACGCCCCCATTCGCCATCCGAAAGGTTGCGGATCACGCCAAAGCATTCGAGGCCCTTCCATAGCGACGCTAGCGCAAGATGTCCATGTGCTTCGCCAGGAATGAACGCGCCCAGGTCAGTCTTAACACCGAAGGCAGACGAAAAAAAGACATCGGGGCTTAAGGCGAATTCATGTAGCATGGTCAGAAGGTCTCCCGAAGTGATTCTTCAAATAGGCCCTTTGGCCAGGGCTTCAGGAATTCACCTCTGTCGTTCATACGCATTTGCATAACCGCGACGCCTTTACCTTCGTTTTGAATTAGGTAGACGGCGATGTCGTCCGTGCTTGCGGGCGGCACGTCCGTCGGTAGTTCGCCATCACGAGTTTGGCGTATGCGCTTCATCATTCGGAGAAGCAATGCCTCGCTGTGCGTTTCGATCAAGAAGTTGCGGCCGAACTTGGCTGCTGATTGCAGGTACAGGTCTCCGAGGCTAACTTGTACTCGGGGATGAATATGCAACTCTGGTTGCTCGATCAGCAGCAAGGTTCCGTGCGAATCTACAGAGGCAGCCACTACGGGAATCAGTTGCGAGAGCCCAACCCCTACGTCGTGCGGCGTCACCCTAACATGATTTTTAGTGTCGACGAGCCATACCCGACGAGTGATAGGAAGCGCATCGACCAAAGTCCAATTCAGATTAAGAGTGGGACTTGCGCACGAGCGTACCGCGTCCAAGTACTGCAGCGGAACTTCCCGAAACTCCTCCCGCTCTAGACTATATCCCGTCCCTAGGCGACTGGGGTCGTAGAGCCACATGTTCACTTCAGCGAGTTGGGCTAACGAGCACTCGTGAAGGCGAGACCAGGCAGCCAAGCCCCCGTACCAACCCGCTTCATTCGTAACGCTATCGAGATTCGAGCGCCGCTTGGGTATGGCTCTCAGCGGACCAATCGCTCGAGAATCGACAAGAAGATCGCGCAGTACCTCGAGAGGACCAACGATAAGTTCAGTCAAAACTCCAGGAGTAAATTCGAGGAGATCAACCTCGTCCGCACCCTCTTCGAATTCGTCGCCAGTGAGTTCATCGAACGCGGGCGATGAAACGACCTTCCCCCAGCGCGGCAGACCATTGCGAAAGCCGGTAACTGGATACTTCAGCAGATCACGATGCTCGCCATGCAATACGTACTCAGCTGCCAACCCTCGCTTTCTTTCTTCGCGGCGCGACTCTATTTCCTCTTTACTCGCGCCAGTAAGCTCAGCGTCGAGATCATCATCGTCGTCCTCAGTCCTAGGGATTAACTTGCGTAGTTCCAGATCAATAACTGGTTCTACTGGGTCAATCGCAACGCTTTTGGCGGCGGACTCGAGCAAGGGGTGACGAACGTTGATGTGTGCAAGCCGCTTCTTTCCTGCAGCCGCTTGCACAGCGTCTGGCATCACCAAAGCGACATCGGCGCCGTTCAGCGAAACGAGATAGTAGTCAAGCTTGGGCAAATGATCTTGATCGTCTGCACTGAACCCAAACTCGACGTAGGCCTCCTTAAGCTTGTCGCTGATGGAAACAGAAGACGTTGCCCCGTACTCAGGCAAGTCAATGCTGCTGAGATTCAAGCTGTAACCCAACACCATACGGCGACCAACGCTGTGCTTGTGGAGCAAGTTCAAGAAGCCGCCCAGATCAATGTCATCTTCAGCGTAAGGCGACCCCGTTGGGTTCAAGTCGTAGTTCTCCAGCAGTGCACGTATGAAGTGCATGGAATGCAGAACCGAACTCTTGCCAGCACTGTTAACACCGTAGAGCAAAGTGACTGGCTTGATAGGAATCTCTATGGGGCCCTTAATACCCTTGAAGTTCTGAATTCTCAACCCGGTCAGCATAGTTCTGTCACCCTTTCGCCGGTTTGACTGAAGAAGTTTTCGCTAAGCGCCGCATAAAGAGACTCTACCTCGCAACTGAAGAGATGGTGCTTTTTTAAGCGCGCCTGCATGGCCCCGACAATGCTGGCGAACTTGTTTTGCAGTTCGATTGGCGGCAACAGCAATGGAATGTCTTGCATTTCTTGGGCGTTGATGTTCGCCATACCGACGATACTCTTGGCGCGCGCTTCCAGGGTATGCTTCCCGTGCGCGGAATTCAGGTATCCGGAAACATAGTGCGCGTTGCCTCGCTCGTTCATACGTACGCGCACCAAGTAGCCTGCAATTGCCATAGGCTCGTCTCGCATGTAGACGGCCGTCTTGCCGACCAACTCCTTGCTGTTGGTCCGGTTGAACAAGAGGTCGCCCTTCTGTGTCAGGTACTTGTGGGCAGACACCTCATCAAGATCGACGTACTTCATCGACGAAAAGTTCCAGCCGCCGCCGTAAGTGATGTTGTTCATCCGAAGGATGGGGTATTGCCCCATTTGTTCACTCGCCTTCTCAGAAGTTCCATAATTCGCTGAACTTACCAAGTTGCGAATCGTACCCTTAGCGAATGACTTTGGGTTTGTCTCCGGGTCGCCAAACATGTCGATAAACACCGCCCGAAGGAACTCCTCGACAAGGCGGATGGCTTCTCGACGTTTGCGGCGCAGGCTGTCAGCTTTGTCGAGGATGGAGGCAATGCGTTGCTGCTCAAAAAAAGAAGGCGGCACAAACGGAAGCGACTTGATTATCTTGTCGGAGACGGCGGGGTAGGTAGCACCTGTGGCAAGTGCCACCAGTTGACTGATCGTGGCTTCGGAAGAAATCCAATGAAAGAGAAAACGTGCATCTAGCTTGCCAGGCACGGGGCGCAGCACGCAAAAGCCGGTAGATGCGATCGCGCCTGCATGTTCGTCGGTGACTACGGCAACGGTGTTGAGCTTTGGCCGAACAGTCGAAACGACGACATCATTTTCAGCCGTGATTTGCCGTGCTCGGCTTGGTGCATCGCTAGCTAGTATTACCTGAGGGGTAGTTATTGCCCGCAGTTCCCTGTCGATTGAAGAGATGTCCAAGTACACGAAATCCGAATCGCCAAACAGGACAACTGGATTGCCGTTCTTAACAGGCAAAACATAGTCGCCTAGCTTGCTTTTGGATGGCGTCATACCAACAGCTCCTGGAGGCTATCGAGCTCGGCTTGAATGGATGCCTCGAGTTCTTGCAATACTCGCAGGATATCCTTCGGAGTTGCATGTTGCTGTTTGACGTGCACCTGTTGCTTGTACCGGTTAATCGAAAGGTCATAACTCTGCGTCCGAATGTCATCGGCTGCCACTTCAAACGCTTTGGCCGTCCGATCACTAAAGTCGCCTTGACCTTTACACCACTGCTGATACTTGGCCTGTACATCCAACATGTCGCCCTTACCGTCGCCGATCCTGGTTCGCTTGTCGTCCAAAGTGAAACCGTCGGACTGAACGTCGTAAAAGAACACGTTCTCGGTCTTGCCACCCTTGGCAAAGATGATGATAGCGGTAGAGACACCGGCATAGGGCTTGAATACGCCGGAGGGCAGCGAGATCACAGCCTCCAGCTGGTTGTTCTCGATCAAGTGTTGGCGTAGTTGTACGTGGGCCTTGCTTGACCCAAAAAGTACGCCATCTGGGACGATGGTGGCACTGCGGCCACCCACTTTCAGCATGCGCAGGATCAAGCCAATGAAGAGCAGCTCTGTCTTCTTGGTCTTGACAGCGCGCAGGATGTCCGGAGCGACGTCTTGCTCGTCCAGGCTCCCCTTGAACGGTGGGTTGGCCAGGATGAGGTCGAATGCGTTCTTGGAGCCCTTGGGGTGACGCTCTTCAAAGCTTTGGCTCAACGTGTCCTGGTAATGCACATCGGGTTGCTTCACGCCATGCATCACCAAATTCATGGTGGCGATGCGCAACATGGTTGCGTCGAAGTCGTAGGCGTGGAACATGTCCGTGTCTACATGTGCGCGGTACTCGCCGAGCAAATCGCCGCTGTAGTTGATGTGTTCCTCGCCGTCGATCATTTCCTTATGCGTGCCGGCTGCGCTGCTATGGTGGCGCAAGAGATAGTCGTAGGACTCGATCAAGAAGCCGGCAGTTCCGCAGGATGGGTCACAGATGCGATCGGTAGGTTGAGGCTGCATCAGCTCCACGATCATTCGGATGATGTGGCGGGGTGTGCGGAACTGGCCGTTGATGCCGGCAGTGGTGAGCTTGCTGAGCAGGTACTCGTAGAGGTCCCCTTTGGTGTCGCCTCTTTCTAGCGGCAGCTCGTGCACCGCGTTGACGGCCTTCACCAACAGCGATTCCTTTTGAATCATCAGCTGGGCATCTTTCATAAACGCTGCGAAGTGACTACCCTCACCACTACTGCGCTCAGCCAGGCGGCGGAAGTGCGGGAACACACGGTCACGCACATGTGGCAGCATTTCGGGGCCGCCGTAGTGGCGCCAGGTTTCCCAGCGGCAGTCTTGGTCTGCATCGCCGAACAGGCTGGGTTCGCGTTTACCGGTAACGGTGGCGCGCTTCTCTTGCGTGCGCTCCTGCATGTCCAGCAGGCGGCTGTACATAAGGAATGTGATCTGCTCGATGACGGTGAGCGGGTTAGTGATGCCGCCGGTCCAGAAATCGGTCCAGAGGCTGTCGATGCGACTTCGTAGTTCGCCAGTGATCATATGCGTGCTTTCTTCATGTTTGTTGTGGTGTTAGTGCGCAGCAAGGGGGCGCAGCGGCTCGCCGAAGGTGCGTACCAGGCGTACCACTTCATCAAGCTGCAAGGGATTGGGGAAGACGCCACCCAGGCCTTCGACGTGGACCGTGTTAAACGGTGCTTCGAATAACTGCCCGACTGCAATGGCGCCGAACTGACGGATGTGGTCCTTCAGTAGGGCGAGGAAGCGCAGCTGTTGACTGTTGAGTGCATGGGCTTGCGCGAAGGCCGAGAACTGTACATCCACGGCCGCGTGGTCCAGGCCGACGATGCCGCGCAGTATTTGTGTCAGCTGCACAGCAGTGTCGGGGTAAAACTCACGCAAGGTGGAAAGATCGACATCGGGGTTGCGGGTGTGCAACAGGCTGTTGAGCTTGTCCAGCTCTTCAGGCGTGATGCGCTCGCCACAGCGCAACTTGAGCAAGACCGGGTCGGTTTCGAACAGCGGCTCTAGAGCGGACTGTACGGCTTTACGGTAGATGCTGAAGTCGACCGACTTGATCTTGCTCGGCCGTACATGAACTTGATATTCTGCTTCGTCCTCGCGAATGTCCAAATGAGGTTTGGGCATGGGCGGGGGAAACGCGGGGCGTTCGGCTAGCTCCATCACGTCGCGCAAGGCGGTGCGCATAGCATCAAGCTGGGCGAAGCTGGGGGCTTGCCAGAAGGCGTCGGTGCGCAGGGCTTGCAGCTCTTTGGCCTTGGCGCGGACGGGGTTGAGATGCGGGGGCAGGCGGCCAACCCATTCCAGGATAGCTTCTCGGTGAGCATTAGGCTGGCCGGGTTCTGCGATGGCGGAGGCTTCGGCCTTTACGAGCAACAGGTCCCAGCGCAGTGCATCACCCTGACCGCGCACATCCAGAGCGCCCATAAGTGGCGCGACGGTGTCGGTCAGCACTTGGCGTGTGATAGGGGCGAACTGGTGGACCAACTTGGCATCGCGCGCCTGGTTCACGGCTTGCCAGTTCTCGCGCACTGATATGCCGCCATCAGGCAGCGCGACGGCGTCTTGCTGGATCTGCAGCGCTAGGACATCAAAAGCTGGGATATCGGAGCGCGCCAGCGCCAGGGCCGCGAGCTCGATGCGGGCCTCGTAGCGGCGCTGCGTTAGTGGCTTTGGAACCGTGGGTTCGACCTCTTCGGCGTTCAGGTCGTGGAAGGCGAAATTATCCCAGTGGTCGAAGATCAGGAACTCGCTTTTGTCTACGCCATGACCGAAAAGATCTTTGCATAAACGCGTGCCGCGGCCGATCATCTGCCAGAACTTCACCTTGCTCTTGACTGGCTTGGCAAAAACAAGGTTGACCACCTCGGGCACGTCGATGCCGGTGTCCAACATGTCCACCGAGACGGCAACGCGCAACTCGCCGTTGGGTTCCTTGAACTGGTCGATCAGCTCTTCAGCACGTGGCTCTTTGGAGTGAATCACGCGGCAGAACTTGCCGGCGAACTGCGGGTACATTTCATTAAAGAGCTTGGCCAGCAGGCGGGCATGGTCAATATTGCGCGCGAAGACGATGGTCTTACCAGGGAGCTGGCCATCAACATCACGAATGCCATTATCCATCAGATTGCGAAGGATGACGCGATTGGTGTCTTTGTTGAAGACGGCGTCATCAATCTCCTTGGCATCAAAGTCCAAGGTATTGGGATCGATGCCTTGGTCTTCCAATTGCGCAATCTGCTCATTCGTCAGGTGCACTGCCTTGATGCCATCGCGCAGGAATTTGGTTGTATGGGCGACCACACGGAAGGGCACGAGCTTACGATCAGCAATGGCTTGCTCCAGCGGGTAGTTGGCTGTAGGCAGCTTGTAGTCGCACCCAAAAAGCTGGCAGGTACTGCGGCTAACCATCTCTACAGGCGTGGCGGTCAGTCCGACCTGAAGGGCATCAAAATATTTGAAAAGGTCACCGTAGAGGTTGTAGATCGAACGATGCGATTCATCGGCAATGACAAGGTCGAAAAAGCCGACGTCGAAGGACTCGTAGTCGTTGATCAGCCCTTGGTAGATGCCGATGTAGATGCGCGCATCCATCTTGCCCACATCGTTAGCCTGGCCGATGACGTAGATCGGTTCACGAACGAAGTCATTGAAGGCGTTTTTGGCCTGCTTGCGCAGTTCCTTGCGATCACAAAGAAAAAGCACGCGCTTTACCCAGCGCGCATCGATTAGCAGCTTGGCCAGCGAGATGGCAACGCGTGTCTTACCAGTGCCCGTAGCTTGCACGACCAGGGCGCGGCGGTGGCGTTGCGTGAATCGCTCGGCGACACGGGTGATGCTTTCAGTCTGGTGCAGGTAGCCAGCGATGTTGGCGTCGGGCCTGACGTCCTTCAACAAATCAAGCTTCTCGCGCCGCTGGAAGGCGACGCGGTATTGCAGCGTGTCTTTGGAATAGAAGCCATAGACCGTGCGCGGAGGATAGCCGCCAGCATCGTCCCAGACCCAGATATCGTGCCCATTGGTGAAGAAAATCATCGGCCGCTGGCCATGATGCTTCTCCAAGGCGTCGGCGTACTGCTTGGCCTGCTCCTGTCCAGCGCGAGCATCGACCAATGTCTTCTTGGCCTCGACAACAGCGAGTGGTTTGCCATTGTCATCCCACAGGACATAATCGCAGTAACCTTTGCCCGTCGTGGTAGATTGATGCAGAACCTCAACTTCTTGGCCAACTAAATAATTGCTGGCGGTGCCCTTGGGTACATCCCACCCAGCCATGCGCAGGTCGCGGTCGATCAACCACTTGCGGGTATTGTCTTCTGTGAAGCGAAGCTGGTTGGCTGTAGCCGCCGAGGATTTAGCAACTTGTACCAAAGCCTGAGCCGATGAAGGCGTAAACGCGGCTACAGCAGGGGCTGTTGCCCGGTCGGCAGCCCTTAGTTCGGCAAGTTCTTGCAGCGCAATTTTAAGGCGTTCCTCCTTGAGACTATTCTCTTCAGCTAAAACCTTGGCCTTGCGTTTGAACTCTGCCTTGCTGTCGATGCCTTCAACCGGAGGCTGCTTGAATGCCTCAAAGTCATCAACCTTACCGCCGAGGAATGTCACGTGCAACCAGCGGGCGAGTTGCCAAGCCTCTTGGACACAGCGAAGTACATCGGAAGTCTCGACGTCTTCTCCGTGGGCACCGCGATTGCCTAGACGCCGTAACAGGTGCAACTTGTCGAGCACGAGAGGCTGAGCAATAGTTTGAAAACTGGCATTGTGCAGTAAGTCCACGAAGTTGGACTGCGGCACTCGTTCGAGCTTCAACTTGATGTATAGGCAATCAACTAGGCGCTCAGCAAAATTCCGGAGCTTGACCAGCGCACTTTCGGGGTCCGAGTGCGCATACTGCTCCGCATAGCCACCCATATTAGCAAGCTCGGGATACAAGGCCCGTAAGGGCTCGAAGTTCAGCGACTTAATATCTTGCATCGATACTTGGTCGACTCTCGTGGCATTTATGCCTATTATTATACGAAAGCCGTGCCAGCCCCCCCTATTCGTTTGGATCTTGTATTAGAAGCCTACATAATAAGAGATTTTTCGTCTTGGCAAGAATATTTATGACCAAATAGTCAGTCTCTCACTTGCTTCCAGCACAACGCATATAGGCTTTTGAGTGGATTTGTTGCACAAATAAATTGAGAGCGTAATACCCCTTACCACGGACCGAGTTATGCCATTGCCACCATCATCGGTGTGCCGAGTTGAGTGAAGCGGTTGAAGATTGCAGCGCGCACTTGCAACTCGGTAACTTGGCGGTCGAAATCGCGTGACATCACTTGTTCTCCTAATAACTTAAAGAAGCGCATTTTGGTTCCCACCAAGCTGCGCCGTGGCAGCCGGTCCACTTCTTCCATATCCGACGACCAAGGCGCCGCATGGCATGCAGTATGGCGTGGCGCGCCTCAGCTCCTGGTTGACGGTCTGGACCAGAATCTTACTCTACTATGCTAGTGTCGCTAATGCGTTTCCAGTTTCTTCCTCATTACGGCCATCTTGGATCATTTAGCACCTGCAGCGCAGTGCGCCTTACATCAAAGTTAACCTCAACGCTTTTGGCGAGAGCCGAAAGTACCCTATCGACTAATGTCCTGGTGTGGGGTCCAACTTTAGCAAAGCGGCTGTGAATCCATTCCTCGGTAACCTTCCCACCAGGCTCACTATCGTTCGCCGCGTAGAATAGTTCTGTACCGGAGCGACAGAGCAGCGCATGGCAAGCATATGTGGCGATTTTCCCAATCTGGCGGTCATCTTGCCCAGACAATGCAGCCTTAGCGATTTCCAGCAAGTCAGGACGGACCGCACGCATGCGGTGTCGAGGTGCGAAGCTATCCTTCAACAGTGAAGAAGCCGAAATCGATGTTAGGGCGCCCTCCATATGATTGCGGAATTTCGATTCGTCGAAGTCATCGAGCGCTTGGTTCTTCAGGTTCCAAATCTCACGCGCACGCGCAACGTCGTCGTCGCTGATGGGCACCGCCTCCTTCCAGACCACGGCGAACCAGTCCTCAATTTCGGCAAACTCTTTGGTGCCAGGGTTAATCCTAATCCCTGCCTCCAAGTTCCCGGCCGACACGTAGTCATCAACCCCGAGGCCATTTGTAGACATGTTCGCCGAGGATACGAGCGCTCCACCAGAGGTCACGACGACCTTGGCGTGCAGCCCTTTGCGCTGCAGGACCACAGTACCTGGCCGCTTGCGCAAAGCCTCGATGGTATCTGGATTACATGCACCGGACTGCAAATCACAGATGATCTCGCAGGGCCCTACGAGTCGATATTCAGCCGAGCGTCCCCAAAATGCGACTGCGAAGCGAGCGGGCTTAGAGACTTCATCTCGAAGGAGGCTTTCTATCTCTCGACGGACCGCATCACCAGTTGGAAGAAAGCTCATAATAATCCTTCCGTAGCTGTATGACGAGAAGAAGCCTCGCCGGGGACCGGAACACCGGACGCAACATACCGCGCCCAAACGTCTTTCCACGGATATGTATCAAAACCCGTCCGCATCGAGGCCTGATGCTTTGCGTTTAACTTGGCATGTTCGCCTGGCGTCACCCGCGCGAGTATGGTGTTTTGTACTATCGGCGAGTTCACTTGCTTCGTAACTTCGTCGTGTGTATCGCCCTGTGCGTAGTTATAAAGCACATTCATAATGCACTCGACTGGTATTGCATGCTCAAGCTCCGTAGCTTCCGCTCAAGCTCGAGCATCAAGTGCCGCTGGCGTATGAGGAATTCGTGCGCTACCTTTTTCGTGAACTCCTGATGATATGCCCGAAGGATGAAAACAATAGCCAGCTTCCAATCGCTCTCCGTTCTTACACCGCGCCTCATCAGAGGTGTGGCCTTCGCTACGTGCGCGGCCATCCCATCCAAACTTAAGCATTCACGACTCTTGCCGTTCCTTGAAGACAATGCTTGCATCATTGATCCTTATTTTCTCAACCCGCCTCACAGCGGAATACATCTACACTAAGCTGCTTAATCCACCCTAGCCTTCCTCTTCTCTGGCTTGAATTGAAAAATTCGGCAAACGAATTTTGTCTTGCCTAGGTCGGCTACATGAGGCTTTCCTCGCTCATGAAGCTCAGGTTCACCTAGGTCCAGACCGTCAAGGTGTTAGCCGTCGTGCGCCGGTGTTCTTTACAGAACTTACCGCGCGACCTATCGATAATCCAATTGCCACAAGAGGCGCACGCCCGCTTCAATTGCCCGGTAGACTCATAGCGTTATACACATCTTTTTCTGATGAACACCCATTTAGCCTGAATCGGCATTTTTTACAAGAATTTGCCAAAAATTTAGGCAAAACCCCAGTGATTTGAGTCAAAACGTCGCCACGTGGTTGCCAGCATGTGCGGTATAGTCAGGGGTGCATCAGCGCCAAGCCATTGATTTTATTGATGAAAAAAGATGTGTATAACGATATCCGGTAGACTGGGCCTCGCGCTTTAAGAATTGATGCAGGCTTCGATCAGTTCTAGCCATCTCGATTGTTCCGGTTTCACTTTATTGAACGACCAGATTTCTCCAAGTCCTTTAGCCAAGCTTTTTCAAACCACTTCGGCAAATCGTCACTGGAACCATCGTGAATATTGTCAGGAACATCCTTCCAAAATGCGACTATGGCATCGGAGAAACCCTTTATCTGATCCTCGGACACTCTGAGATTGGTGTAATCAGTAAGGTCCATCCCGAAGCCGCTATCACCAAATCCCTTAAGCGGATTATCTAAGTATTTCGGATGGCTGCTCTTCAGATCCCGAAAGGAGTTTCCGTCGCCGTGCTTATACACATTGACAACCAAGCGGCAAGCGTCGAGGGTGTCGAAGTAGGATTGCTTTCTGATACCCCATCCTAAACAGCCAAACAGGTCGACCAAGCCACCAAAGTCCTGCGCCCAAATCCTGGCCCGAACTTCCTCGCCTTGATGCCAATGGAGGATCTCACGCACGATCCAATCACGAAGCTGCTTATCCCACTCGTGGAACATGCCGGCGACCACGCTCAAGCGAACACTATCGCGCATACCCTCCAGCTGCTGATAAAAAGCAATGCCTTCGTCATGCGCATCTTCGTAGAACGCCCCTGGATCGTCGTTGTCCGGATCAAACCTCTGGCCGGCACGGTCGAGCCAATCGGCCGCAGCCTGATCAGCCTCGCTCTCCATATCAGAGAACTGAGACAAGAGTCGCTTACGCGCCTGTTCAATATAAAATTGATGGCGCTCGATCAACATTATTCTTGCTGGCTGCCACATCTGAAATAGAACATATCTTTTCACAACTTTTTCCTATTCATCCTCACTGGTCAGATAATAAGCCAGCCAGGTACTTACAATCGCCATCGCGCCAGATATGATTGCCAGCGTCGCGGCCTGAATCTGAGGGTTGTAGTACCAGCCAACAACCGCTGTCACTAGCGCAACCATGTTCCGAATTTTTGCGAAGTGCTTGATAGGACCCGCGATTGCTTCAAAAGCCAGCATACCCCTCAGAACTACGACAGCAAGACCCGGCGACGATGCGCCAATGATCCTCCCCAAGCGTGTTGGCGAATAGCTCTGGACCTTGTGCGGATATGGATACTGGTATTCCAGTAAGCCCATATCAACACACGTCCAGAACAATCGAGCTACGTGCTCTTGCAACCAAGCGTCGGCGCCACGGAGCCGGACAATTAGAGGCTCGTCCGAATGCGCGATGAACTCTAACTCGGTCTCCTGATCGCGCAACACAGGTAACCGGCTCGCCCGGATGTGCCGCATCCATGCCCCCATAATCCGGACTTTATCGGACGTTGCCAGCTTGATTTGCTTGAAGGCGTTGCGATCCACGTGATTCCCTAGATGCCGAGGTGGCGGCCTGTAAGGCTTTCGGATGCACGACAGGCCGGGCAAGTTACCAGGACGCCGCCAAGAACGCCGTCGAGACCGTGACCTGAACTTGCGGACCACGAATGGCCACACGCGCAATCGACCTGGGCGCTATTCACTCCGACACTCTGCGGCGGAGCACTACTCCCGATCTCTCGGCTGCGAGCAGTTCTGTAGCTGATGGAGCTGAATTTGAACTGGTCAGACATAAGTTTTTCCTCGTTGGCAGGCACCACGCCAGACTTCTCAATACACCAGGCCCGTCGTGCGGGCCGTGAGTGCGGCTGTAAGCGCCTCCAGGCGCCGGGGGTTTTCCGATGCCTTGTACCGCAACAACCTGGCCAAGCCGCAGGCACCCCACCTGGCCGACAAGCTGGCGGGAATGGGCCGCAACAGGAACGCTGCAGGGGACCTGCCTGGTGCACGTGAATCGTTTGAACGCGCCGGTCGGTGGTACAAAAAAGCCGACGACGCCGTCAACGCCGTGGAGATGACGGTGGCAATGGCAGAATCGTGGGTAGACGAAGCGCATGAGCGGCTGCGGGGGCCTACCCCATCGAGCGCCGTCGCTGCAAGTTACTACGAGAAGGCCATCCAGTTGCTGCGCTCTGTACCAGCGAAGGCGCGAACAACACGCAACATCGCTCACCGGATTGACGTTCTGAGGCAAGCGATGAATACAGCCGGCGAGCAGGCCATCGGAGAGATGCACATGATCACCACCAAAGGATCGGATGTGCGAGCGCAGATCGCCGAGGTACGGCAGGCGGTGAAAGGAAAAACAGCAGTCGATGCCCTCCTCCACCTCACCGCCATTTATCCCGGGCCTGCCATCGCGGAGCATCGCGCGAGCGCCGAACAGCGGGCGAAGGAATCACCCATTTCCGCCCTTTTCAGTACCACACTCATGTCGCCCGATGGAAGAGTGATCGCGACACGTCCCGGTGTCAGCGTCGACGATACCGCCGACATGCAGGAGGCCGCGCTGTTGGTTAGTATGATCGATTACTTCGCAAAGACGACCATGCCAAAGGTGGCGTTTCTCGTCCTGCACGCCCTCGATGAAGTACGCTTTGAACACGCCCTCACATTGGATGATTTTGTGAGCCTGGCCCGCAACTCGCCGCTGGTGCCTCCCGAGCGGGCCTATCTGTTCGGCAAAGGACTCTATGCTGGGTACAGCCTGGACTTCACTACAGCGCTGCATGTCTTGGTGCCGCAGATTGAACACCTGGTGCGCTTTCATCTGCAAAATGCAGGGGAGCATACGTCGACGTTCATCGACGGCATCAGCGATGAGATGGGGCTATCGTCCTTGATCGGACGGGGGAAGATGGTGCCAGTATTTGGGGCAGACCATACCTTCGAAGTGCGCGCGCTTTTTTGTGATCGGCACGGACCCAATTTGCGCAACCTGTTGGCACATGGCCTGCTGTCCGACGGCGCTTGTCAATCGAACGCCTCGGTCTACGCCTGGTTTTTTGCCTTACGAACCGTCTTCGCAGGATTCTGGAACGCACATCGCCCTGCGCATGAGGAGAGCAATCCAGAACAGAATGGTCTCTCTCCAGATGATTTGAAGAAGACTGCACCATGACCCAGAACACGCATGTTGTCCTAACCCCCATCACCTACACCCGTGCCGATTACACGGCGCTGCGCGCGCACGTGCTCAAAATTCCTCTCGCGCGTATCGCGGATCTGTATTACAGCGAGGACAGTCCGCAGCTTGCGCACGGGCTCGAGCGCTATCTCATCGACATGCGCAACGATCTGATTGAACGCGCCATCGTTAACAACCCCGCGTTTGCAGACATTTTAAAAGGAGCCCGACAAGGGGGAGCTGTCACAACAAAGGCCCTCGACATTCTGGTGAAGGCGGCGGATGTGCCGGTAGCCCAGCCGCAACTGCACCAGCCGGTCGCACAGTGGTTTCGCCCTAAAACGGCCGCCGTGCTGCGCGATGAAGGCATTGTTCAGTTATCTGACCTGCTCGCGTTTATCAAACGCCGGGGCCCGGGCTGGTGGCGCTCTGTTCCACGGATCGGGGCAAAGCGCGCCGACGTTATCGCCAGCTGGCTTCGCCAGCACAGCAAGTCCTTGGGAGAGCTGTCACTCCAGCGATTCTCCGTAGAGGTTCCTGCGATCGCCGTGTTGCTCGATCCCCTGCATGCTGACCAGCTGGCGCCGCTCGGCCGCTTCGCCGTGCCCAGTAAGTACGATGGCTCTGCCGGCATCAACAGGAGCAGCAAATTTTGCTTTATTCAGGCAGACAACGACCTACGCGCCGTCGAATTCTACCTCGCCCGCTTCGAAGACAAAGCCCATACGTTCCGGGCCTATCGCAAAGAACTTGAGCGGTTTCTGTTATGGGCAATCATGGTGCGACAAAAACCCATGTCCTCGTTACTTGTCGATGACTGCGAAGCCTACAAACTGTTTTTGCAAGCTCCCTCCCCTGCCTTTGTCGGCGATAAAGCGGCGCGGTTCACCGACCGCTGGCGCCCGTTCACCAAGACGCCGATGACTGCCAAGTCGCAAAAGCAGGCGATCATCATCTTGAGAGCCGCATTCGACTATTTTGTTCGCGTGCGCTATTTGGGGGGAAATCCCTGGTCCGCTGTGACTGACCCTAAAGTGACGGAGGAAGTGCACGACATACAAATCGAAAGAGCGTTGAGTGAAGAATTTTGGCAGCTGGTTGTCACCCAGCTCGAGCAGCGAGCCAGCGTGCCGGAAAATAGCCAGGATCGCGCAGCGCTTGCCGCGATTCTCCTCTTGGGAGATTCTGGTTTGCGGCGCGAGGAAGCGGCCGGCAGCAGGCGGTCGGCACTCAAACCGAGTCCATGGGCGGTCAGTGTTTCCACCCTGCGCGTCGTGGGGAAACGAAACAAGAAGAGGGACGTGCCTGTCAGTGCCAGGACTCTCGACGCGTTGCGCGCGCACTGGACGGATCGCCACCTTGATTTTGACGCCCCCCCGATCGCGGCCGGGAATGTCTTGGCATGCAACGACGTTCCGCTGATCGGGCCGTTGGTCGTACCCCGCCACTTGGCAGCCATCGAGCGCCATGAGAAACAAACCGGCAATGGCTATACAGCCGATGGCCTATATAAGCTTATTAAGTCAGCCCTCAAGCGCTTAGAACATGCTCTGCTTGAACACGGGATCAGCCCACGCGATTTCGCGCAGTTGGAAACGACGTCGCCGCATGCGTTTCGCCACACGTTCGGCACACTCTCGGTGGCGGAAGGAATGCCGCTGGACGTGGCGCAAAGCATACTGGGCCACGTCAGCGCCGCGACGACGTCGATCTATGTACGAGCAAAAGATAAACGGATTGCCGAGGAGGCAGCAAAGTATTTCAAGCAACAAAGTGAAAAGAATCACGGCTCATAGGTAAACGCAAAGACAGCAACATCTTGAACCTAGCGTTGATTTGCCAGATGATGACATCACTATCGATGGAATGCGGCGTATATTTTAGCCTGAGGGAAGTTACGCGTTGCAGTTCCAAAGCAGGAAGCTAACGCCAGTATTCGCATCGCGTGCTCTCCTGACGCCTCAGCAACAGCATTGAGGCCTCGTTCTGCATGGACGGCCTAGAAGAAGCAATGATCGGTCACTGCGAGCGGCACATCTTCAACGCTGATCGGGGCCTCCAGTTCACGAGCCAGGCGCTCATGGAGCTCCGCTCCATCCCTGCCCTGTCGAGAGCAAGCCGCGATTGCTTCTGGTGTGTCGGGAGTGAGAAATTAAGCAAGACAGGGCAGCGCTGTTATGCTGTAAGTGGTGCCATTGCCATAGCTCAAATTATGGCGCCAAGTATCTTGACGCTGGTTCCGCTTTAGTGAACTGCGCGCGACTGCCAACTCAAAAGAAAGAACTCACCTTGACTATTTTCGTTCGTCAGAAGCAGTACGGCATCACCGCAGAGGGCAAGTCCAAGTCCTTGACGCTCCTGACCAAAGACATCAATACCTGCACTGGCCTGCTAGGCATCAGTAAGGCTGGCGACGTCGCCTTCATGGCCCATCTAGACACCCCTTTCAGCGCTTGGTCAATTTCCCTTCTCGTAGATGACCTAGCGGGTCTGGGGCATGACATCAAAGATTTTCAGTTTTTTCAGGTAGTAGGCAAAAGGCGAACGGTAACTTTCTTTAGTGGTTTTATGGCTATCAGTGCGGCGATTGCCAGCCTGTCCGCGAGTTGCTTAGCGGGATCAGTTATGCCGTATGTTGCGGCGTTCTTTGCAATATTTTGGGGTATGTCTGGCGTGACTCGCACCGTGCTATTGCTTAGGCTTTGGATCTTGAAAGCCCTTCCTTTTCAGCCTATTGTCTACAAGCGCTCGGGGGCATGGTGGGGGCTGTGGGTAACTGACGTCTCGCTGTTGACGACAAAAGGTAGCGAGCCGGTCACCAACGCTTCGGCCTGCCGGCGCGATCCACGCTTCAAAGTTCCTAAAGGCAATGGCAAATGGCTAACGAAAGCCGAGGGCTCGGCGTAGCTACTTGGCTAGCAGCACGGCTCCCTTCTGGTATGGATTGGCGGGAATTTCTAAATTTCAGCTGTTCAGGTAGATCTTCTTCGGAGAGTAAGGCCCCACCGAGCTGGCCTGCCTGGCGCATATCCGGCGCAAGTTCTTCGACAAGCACGCCGCCAGCTGCAGCCCCGTCGCCGAGGAGGCGTCGCGGCGCATCGCAGCGCTGTACGCGATCGAGCAGCAAGGTGCCGGACTCGATCTCCCTCAACGCCTGGCGCTGCGCCAGCGCCAGACCATGCTAGCGCTGGCCGAGTTGCACGCGTGGTTGCTGGCGACCCAACGCGCCGTCGCCGCTGGCAGCGGCACGGCCAAGGCCGTCGATCATGCGCTCAAGCGCTGGCCGGCGCTTGAGCGCTATGCCGGCTCGGGCACGCTGCCGATCGATAACAATCCGATCGAAAATGCCAGCCGTCCGATTGCTATCGGCAAGAAAAACTGGCTATTTACCGGCTCGGAGCTGGGCAGGCCATCGTGCCGCCGCTATCCAGAGCCTGTTCGCTACGGCCAAGCTCAACGGACTTGATCCGGCGTGCTGGCTGGCCGATGTACTGGAACGTCTCCCGACGTGCCCCAACAGCCAGATCGACTCGCTGTTGCCATTCCCGGACTTTATCCAAACCTAAATACGCTGTACAGGTGGCGCGGCTGGCCGCTTACACAGGAAGCGACATGCTGGGCGCATGAGCGCCGCAAATTACACGATCTGCATGCAGCCAGACCATCGGCCATCACAACCGAGGCCCTGCGCCGGATCGCCGAACTGTATGTGATGGAGGCCCAGATACGCTGCAAACCGCCACATGAACGACAGCAGGTGCGCGAGCAACGATCACGGCCATTGCTCGACGACTTCGGCAGTTGGCTACGCGCCACGCTTGAAAGCTGTCGCGCAAGTCGGACACCGCGGCCGCAATTCAGTATGCGCTCAATCTTTGGCCGGCGCTGCTGCGCTACTCCGACAACGGCATCATCGAGATCGACAACTCGGCCGCAATCTACTCGCTGATCGGCACGGCCAAGCTGGGCGGTGTTGACCCGAGGCTTGGCTGCGCCATGTGCTGCCCCATATCGCCGATCATCCGGTCAACCAAGTCGACGACTTACTGCCCTGGAACTGCGCAGCGCAGCTTCCTTCGGCTTAAACAACACGCCGCTTCCCATCGGTGTGATGCCATCATCTTCTAATTCATTGCCGGGTTCAAGACGGCGCTGAATTTACGCTTACAAGAAAACGAAGATCGCTTTGGCCAAAGCAACCTAGGGCTCAACTACACGTTCGCCCTTTACCTCCGCTTAACAGCGGTGCTGGGAGCATTATGAGTCAAAAGCGGCACTGCCCTCAAGACGGCGCTAGCTTGACGCTTACCAATTAGCTAAAGCAGAGATCGTACAAATCCTGTAGATTAGGATGAGTCTGAACCAAAAAATTTCTTGAGTTCGAATGAAAGCTGAGCGGGAACTTCAAGCTTCGCCACTGTTTATCACTAGCTGCGGCAAACCTACTTCTAATGTCTAAATAATTTCGCACCATGATTAAGAACGCTTCAGATCTCCTATCCGCCTTCATCGTTAAGGAAAGAGAGATGGTCGAGTCCATCTCGATGCACCACATGCCGACACTCGGTGACGCCTACGAGGCTATTGCAAGAGAAGGCATTGACCAACAATACATTCTGCCACCCGAATTGGAGTTGCGCGTCGTTACTGGATTCATCGAAGGCTGCCCCAAACAAATAGATGGCATGCTTGTTCACGGAGAAGGGCAGCGCTACGGGCGAACCGATAAATACAAATATCGGCCACGACAGGTTCTATGTGTCCTCGAAGTAAAAAAGACACTGGACAGCAAAGAAATGGCCAAAGGGATCACTCATCTGGCAGATATCCTGCGCCATTGCAATGAGGATTTTCGAACCAGACTCAATGCGGGTGAGAACTTCAACATAGGGCCAGCACGAGAATCGTACGAGAAACTCACTGGCCGCGCCGGACCCTCCTCTTTACAGAACGCAGACAGACTTCCAGAACCTGATCGGATCCTGTTCTTAACACTTCTCCGCCAAACCTACGCCCCGGTAGCGGTGCTTCTGGGATTTGACGGCTATGCTACCGAGCGTGGCCTTCGCTCGGCCATGCTCAATTTCACGCAATCCAACATAAGCACGTTGGGGAAAAATTTGCCCGAAATCTTACCGGCACTGATCACAGGAGGTACCTTTAGTCTTGTGAAGTGCACTGGGCAACCATACCTTTGCCGTGCCCCAAATGGGGGATGGGTTCTGTTAGCTTCAGCTAGGGGCAATATCGCGCGCATTCTGCTTGAGTTTCTTTGGACTAAGATTTCGGTATTTTTTGGCGTCCAGATGTCGTTTGGCTCGGATCTGGACCATGAAAATCTCGTGGAACTCATCGTCGCGCAAGGCGTATCAAAAAATGGAAGGGGAGGATTCAATCTTACTACGCACCAGTTCTCGGAAAAGGAACTGGTACGGTCAGGGATCACAGATTGGGAGCCGCAAAAGCTGTCCAGGGCAGCCGTTGAAGTTGCCCAGTCGCTCGGCTTGAAGCCCGGCCCTCTAAAATTGGATCTCTCCCTTTCCAAAAATATTTACGCGAAATATGGAGTAGCTCTTAACGACGCGGTCAGGGAGCTCGTCAACACTCATGCCTACTGCAGGACCGATACAGAGCTACGCGCAATTGGCCCCGCCCCCTTGCTCTTCCAATCCGAAGACGGTACCGGTTATACAGACAAGAATACAATTCGATTGACAGCTTGGTGCAACCAGAGAGGGTTCTTCCCTACCCCAATGATCGCCACAACTGGCAATTAGATATTTTTCTGCTTGCTTCGCAAGCATGAAGTAGCTTGAGAGCGCATTATGGCGCCACGTCAGAAACGCCTGGAAAAGCGCATGCCCCCCATGCTGTCGTGCTGCGTATTCAGGATTCGACCGTAAACGATTTCTACGCCCAAGATGAGAATTGCTGGAGCCGCTGGACTATGAGGTGCTACGCGGGATGTACCTGCATCCCGACTAGCATTCAAAGTGTCACTGGGCAGACGCTTACTCTTGAACCAAGCACCGAATCGTTGGAAGTGGATGATGGCATCACACCGCTGAGAAGCGGCGTGTTATAGACCGACGGAATCTGCGTCGCGCAGTTTCAGAGCAGGAGGTCGTCGTCCCGGCTCACCGGATGATCGGCAATGTTGGTGAGCACATGGCGCAGCCGAGCCTAGGTGTCGACCCCGTTGAGCTTTGCCGTGTCGTTAAGCGAGTAGATGGCGGCGGCGCGCTCGCCACCGCTTTCCGCGCCGATGCACAGGTTGTTGCGGCGGTCGATGGCGACACCGGACAGCACCCGGTCAGCGGCAGACTTATCAATTTCACAATGCCATTGTCGCAGTAATGCAGCAGCGCTGGCCACAGTTTGAGCACGTCCTGGATCGCCGCCGTGTCCGACTTGCGCAACATTTATCGAGCGCAGCACGCAGCCAATGATCGAAGTCCTCGAGCAGCGGCCGGGATCGCAGCTGACAGCTGGCGCGCCAGCGCCGCCCTTTTCCCCGGCTGATCAGCGTCTGCGACGCTCATGGCTCACAGTCACCACTTCGATTCTTTGCTTGTTCCTGGTAATACGCATAGCCCTAATACTATCCGTAAAAATAAGGCGTAGACTGTGTCCAGGTACATTAAACCACTACACTTGAAATCTGTCACAACGTTTTCCTTGGAGCTAAGAGGGAAGGAAGGGACAACCTATATAAATGCAATCAAGGCGTCAAAACCTCCCAGCGAGACACAATGTCGTCGCTAGTCATAGCCGCAATTTCGTCAACATGGCCGTGAAAGTAGCGGGCTTCAAACTCCGATGGACCTACCTGCCAAGTAACGCCGATTTGCGCAACTGGACTGCTGTCAGGCGCCGATCGCGCGGCACCGATCATTGCGGCTGCAGCGCGAACAAAATCCGGTATACCCAGCGCTGAGCTGCAGGCTGCGTCAAAGGCAGCAATGGCGGCATCTTTTTCTGGTGTAGATATTGTCAATGGCCAGTTGATCGCAATCTGTGACGCTGTGCTAACGTTGTAGCCAGTAGATTGATCGAGGTCGGCTATCCACACTCCTGTTCGTCCCGAGGTAGCAGGTACACCTAATAAGCGCGATCTATATATTTCACTACCGTTGATATCCGGCATCGCTTCAAGTGCGGCAAGTTCCCTACCCGCCGATCGATCTAGAATTCGCACCGCATGTTCGGCAGAGTCCGCGCCTTCCCTATCGAGCACTGCAAGCATGCGATCGCCAGTTACAAAACAACCGGCAGTAACGGCCCAACCTCTATAAAGTTTTCGGATTTTACGGAGGCGGTACGGCAATATGTAACTGTTGCCACCTGAGACACTAACTTGGAGGTCGCTAGAATCCCATGCCGAAGCAGGAAATGCACTACTCCCTTCCGCAGAAAAACGGGTGTCGGCCGCAGCCATGCATATAGGGCCAAGTTGTGTAACAAAGCAAGTTGTCATAGGGTTCCCGTCATCAAGATTACAAAATCGTTTGGCTGATTTTGTGGGCAACCAGTCCGAGCGGAACACCGCATAACAATGCCACCAGAAAGACCGGGACCATCGGCTCGTCTCCCACACGATCGCGGGCCTGCCAAGCCCAGAAAGCTATGTACGCTGGCAACACGAGGGATGAAACCGCCTTCAATGTATGGCCGTTCAAATAGTTTACGATGCCCAGGCCGCCGACGAGAGCACAGCCCGCAGTCATTACGGCAAGGATTAATCCCATGAGCATTGCGTCATGTTGTGTCTGGCGGATGTTCATATTCACTCCATCATCCGGACTGCCGGCCGGAATCGGGGCGCCGCGGCGGCGCCGAGTTTTCCTTGGTCAAAGTTCGCCCATCGGCTTAGGATGGTAAATAGATTCGCCAAATGAGTTTGGAGACTCAGAAACCTCACTTCCGATACTCGCCACCATGCTAGAGAAGTAAGTTCCCTTTAACATCGCATAACTGCTGGGGTTTAATCCCGGCGCACCGATTTGGTCCAAAATTTTGTCGATCTGTACGATGCTCAACCCGCCAAGCACCCCGGCGTAAATAATTGATCGCTCAGCGGTAGTGCGTCTTCTTCCTGACATATCTTTCCTTGACGATTAGGAGTTCCACACCTTCCAGACGGGCTGAGAGGATTCGCACGCTGAGATCCACTCACCGATTTCGTTAATCATTTCTTGCGCGCGTTCGACATCGATGTCGCCGTTGTTCAGCTTATCCCAAACGAAGCCGAGAAATGCACCTACATCATGAGGAAATTTCACATTGTCCTGGTGAAGGTTCGACTCCAGAATCGGAACGCCTTCGCGGTTAGTCTCTCCATTAATGGCCAAGTGCGAAATGTGCCAGCCAGTCGGAGTCTTACGGACGGTCAGAGTAATACGGCCATTCCAGCGGCGCGTGTAGTACGTCAGTTTGAAATCGGTCATTTTTGTCCTCGCTAGCCAGGCACAACGCCCAACCCTGTCACTGTACCAGGCCCGTCATGCGGGCCGTGGATGCTGCTGTGGAGGGTTTTCCTAGTGAACCGTGGTCGGGTACACGAAGTCCGATTTCGGAGTGAATTGATAGTGCGTCGGGTCGCCTTCAAAGATCACGTAACTCCCGATGCCGCGCTCGCGCATGGCTTGCGACTTTAATGAACCATTTACGACTTTAATGAGCAGGAATACCTGAAATGGTTTATACCGTTGTTTCAGCGCACTAACGCGATTTCCTTAGTTCCGGCCCAGGGCCGTATCGAGCGCATATTGCGCCTCGCGCTGCGCGTCCGCCAGCGGGCCGACGACCAGGCTTCCATACCCTGCCCGCTCGCTCAACTCGCGTGCGCGCTGGATGGCTTTGAGGACATCCTTGATGGCTTTGTTTGCCGTCGATTCGTCTGACTCACCATGCTGATTTTCCTTGGCCTCAGGGGATATTTGGGTATGCACCGTATTGGTAGAAAAAATCAACGACGTTCTGATATGCCGAGTGAGCATGGTTCGGGTCGGCAACCGTTGCCGCAGTGATTTCTACAACGGTGACATAGTGCGCTTTGGCTTTTGGGCGAAAGCCTTTAGTGCACAGTTCGTTAACGCCCGCAGCATCTCTGACAGAGCTAAGGGCGCACAAAACCGAAATACCGGTGTGATCCGTAGCAATAGCGCCGACGTCTGTCACGTTGGTAAAGAAGCGGATTTTGTTCATTTTGCTCTCACCGCCGTCGAGTCGAACCTCGTAAAGATATCGATTCATTGATGTTTTCCTGGTTGACCAGCACCGCACTGGCCTTCTCATTGCGCTAGGCCCGTCAAAGCGGCCCGTGACGTGTTACTGGGCGTTTTCCGTTAAATCTTAGGTATCAGCTTTGGCGGAGGTGGCTCGGCGTGACCACACGTATGCTGAAATCCGCATGGGACACCGTCCGAGTACACGTAAGTACATTCAACCGTCGCCCACGGATTCGCAGCATTACCTTGCCTCTTTAAAATAAGTGTCCTCTGCCCACAACGGCAGCATTCAACCTCATCCGGGTGTTTCTCCTTCATGCATATACCTTGCATTGAGTCATGACACTCTTTGGTAGTGTCATGACTTGCCCGTACAGAGCGCACTGCATTTAAGTTAAATCCCATACTTTCCTTAACGCCAGCGGCCGGCCAGCAAACGGGCGCCACCAGGGCGCGACTTTCCTAGCGCATCTCGTTGATCGCTCGCGGCGGACGTTCAATCTCTTCGACGTTCACGACGTTGGTAAAAATGATGCTACCTGTTTGCAGAGTGTCATTGTCCAAGCGCCAAACCGTATCAGCACCATCGCGCGTAGCACCCGCTTGAAATGCGTCGACATGACTACCATCTGCTTTCAAAAAGCGGTACTTAAATCCACCGACAAACTGCATAGGATACTCCAGTTCAATTTCCAGGACTGGCCCTGTGCCGGTCCTCTCAGCCCACCAGGCCCGTCTTGCGGGCCGTGGGTTGCTACTGCGGGCGAAATTCCCCCTCTACTTAAACCGAGCATATGGGTTGTCGGCGTACAAATTTCAAGTGCGAAGATAAATAATATGCAATCTTGCCTTGTCATAATACATCAGCAAAAGCTTGACGAAGCCTTTCGTTCGAAACCTCAAGATAGGGATCAATATGGCCCAGGTTCGTGCCCGAGCATCAACTGCACGGTCCTGAGTTCGACGCCGTTCGCCAAGAGCCGGCTTGCCATAGTTCTCCGACCGATGTGAGAACTGCCGCCCTTGATTCCAGCATCGCGGTATAACTTCGTAACGTGTGCTTGCAGCGCATAACAGGATATGTAATCGACCTGCTGGCCAGCCTCGTTGATACGCCGCTTGGTGTTCATGGAGTAGCGATAACCCTTAAATGTCAGCACGAGCATGCTGTCCGGACGAAGCCCACGATATCGCTTTGGGTCCTCGCTCATATGCCAGCGTCTCTCGACCCGCAGTGTGAGGTAGTCATCAATCGCGGCGATCAGATCACGGTTAGCCGGGTAGATGCAGCGCTGTCGCAGGCCTTTCGTGATCGCGGCTGGTGGCTCTGGTGACGCGGAGAAGGTGACGGTACTGGCCCGGCTTTAAGACAGCAGCTTGTGGCATGGTGATCCTCTGAATGGGATTGAAAACAGGCGTTATTCACAGTGAGAACCTTCCAGGCTCTTTTTCTAGTCTATCACCGCATGAACCCTCATGTCCTCGGAAAAGTCCGTAGCAGCAATTTCAAACAATCATAGGAATGCGCTGTCAACTCGCGCGTCCACTGGGGAAGGCTTAGATGCGCATGCATACCGCTCCAAACGCCAACCACTGTCCGGCTAAGCGCCCACAACGCGCAATATTACCGGTAAAGATACAGGCTCCACACCCGCCTGCTCAAGAATCCAAGTTTCAATCTTCGCGTGCCAGACACGAAGCAGGTCGAGCGGCCGGCGAATGTAGTTTTGCTCGCGCACTCCTTGCGGCGCGTGCCCTTGAATCTGCGCGGCGATACCATTCGGCATCTCGATCCACTCGCTTAATGTAGCAAATGATCGTCGCAAGCCGTGCAGCGTGAGTTGCGGCAAATTCGCCACGGCGACGGCCTCGTTATGCGCGATGCGTGGCTCGGCGATATGTCCCGATGCGGAAGCGGGACTGGAGAAGACAAAGTCATTCCTGCGCGGCAGGTTGGCCAGGAGCTGAGCAACAAAGGGCGTCAGCGGAACCATTCGAAAGTCTTCGACCTTGTCGGACAGTTTGATACTGCCCCACTGGAAATTCACGTCCGCCCACTTCAGTGCCGCAAGCTCCTCGCGCCTGGCGCCGGTGAGCAGCAGAACTTGCAGGTAGGCGGCAATGACCGGGTTTCCGATCTTGCGCACTGCGCTGAACCATGACTGCAGCATCTCGCGCTGGAGAACGTCATGGCGCCGCTTCTCTTTACCCAAGCTCTCGCGCACCCGCGCGCTCTTTGTCGGATTGCTAGTGACCATGCTTGAATACGTCTTGTGCGAAGCGCACCAGTTCATGAAAGCCTTGAGCAGTCGCCATGCCAGCCGTGCGCTGGATGGACGGGTCTTTGCTTCCTCTCGTGCCCAGGCTTCCACGCGCTCATTTGTCAGGTCGATGAGTCGCAGCGAGGACAAGGACCAGAGCGGACCGGCTTTCGTCAGTGCCGGACTGCGTTTCCGCGGCTGGCCACCATCCTGAATGATCTTTCGATGCGCGGCAATATGATGTTCTGACCAGCCTGCTTCTCGCGTGGCAATGCGATCGGCAATGTACTCAGGCCAGACGCGGCCCAGGGTCACGGACTCCCGCAGCTGCTTTTCCTGTTCCGCCACAACGGCAGCTTCCTGCAACGCGCGCGCATCGCGCTCTGCAGCGAGTGCATCTTCCCGTACCTTTCTTGGATCCTGCCCGTTATCGAGCAGGACCTTGAGGCGCCGTGCTTCGGCCTGGGCCTTGGCAATGTCCCATGTACGAGGATCGCCGATCGTCAGCCGGATGGTGGCACCGTCCAGCTTACCCTGAAAAATATAGGACTTTGCGCCCTTCGATGTCACCCGCAAACCGAGGCCCGGTGAAGCGGTATCCCAAAGGAATGACTGACTTTTCCCATCCTCACAGGCGAACTCTTCTACCCTACCCGCCGCGAACTTTATTTTTTTCACTATTACCTCAAGAAGACGTGCTGTGTAAGCGCCATGTAACCGCCATGTAACCCAAATGGTAGCATAACGATCAACAATCATCTGCGTGAAATAAAAATAGAAATCGCATAAGTATTTGATTTTTAAAGATATAGTTGAAAATATCAACGATCATCAACAATCCTGAATACCGACTTGCGATGATTTGTAATCATCAGGTGGCCAGTTCGAAACCGGCAGTCGGCACCAGAATTTTAGTAGGAAATCAAAGGGTTACCCGCTTCGGCTGGTAGCCCTTTTTTCTTTTCCCGCCGCGCCCATCCTCCACAACATACTCCGCGCAGACAGCTGGCCAATCAGGCGGCGTTTCTGCCACCCGCCAGCGCTGAAAATAAACACAGGCCGTCAAAGATAAATAATTTTATTTAGGCAATATATTGGGTGCTTGCGCTACACTTCACGCCATTCACTTCTTTATATGGTTTATTAATGACTCGTCGATTATTCACAGCCGTTGTTGCTGGCGCTCTGCTGTTGACCGGATGCCTTATCCCGGAACGTTTTAATGCCAAGGCCATATTCCAGCCAGATGGCGCTTATTCCTTTTCTTATATTGGGACAGTCGCACAACCGATGGCTGCCATGCAATTGGTGAGAGCGGGGACATTAACCGCAAAAGAAAATGAAAGCCTTGCACGCGAGACCGCGACATTCCAACGTGATCCGGACGTCAAGAAGGCCAATTATCTGGGCAATGGCCGGTATGAACTGGTGCTGGAAAGCAAGCGCAAGAAAGGCGAAGCCCTGAATGTGCTGGGCGTACTCAAGGTAGGCACGGGCAAGGATGGAATCATTACCATCGCCTCCGGCGAGCTGGACAAGAATGGCAAAAAACAATTGAGCGAAATGGGTATCAAACTCGACGGCACCCTGGAAGTCACGCTGCCAAAGAATGCCGAGGTCCTGTCACATAACGCGACGTCGACACCATCATTCTTTGGCTTATTAGGAAGCTATTCCTGGAAAATCGGCAATATCGACCAACGTCCGCTGATGAAAATTCGCCTGAAGACATAAACCGGCGTATTTACCGGAACCGTCTCCATTCAACGGCATTCTCCTGCTGGCGCATGCCCTATTCCTGCAGCCAATGCCAGGGGCTATATGTTACGGCATATGGCCCCTTTCTATTGCATTACCGCTTTTCCATTCCCCGGCTCTCCAGCCACTCCCGCCCGCCCCTGTCAAGCGCAGCCTCGATCACCTTTTCCGGCAGGCTGTAGACGGTCGCCCAGCTGGCGCGGCCATCCTGCGTATTCGCGGGAAAGCTGTGCGTCTCGATCGGCCAGTGGTATTTGCGTTTCAGCGCCTTGACGATGGCGGCCAGGGAGACGCGGCCTTGCAGCGGTTCGGCGCCGGACTGGTCGCGGTTCGACAGCAGCACGGCCAGGACCTGGCCGCGGCCCGTGCGTGCGCCGGGGAAGGTGGGGGTTTTGTTTGCCATCGCCTATTCTAACGGTCCGCAGGGAATCGGCAACGAGACGCGCACCTTTGAGATAGCGCAAACGCCGATCGCGCACGGCGGCCAGGATAGGGATTTCGTCAGGCGTGCCAGCGCCCCTCCGGCAGCCTGGGCCTTTCATCACGGGGCACAGGAGAGCATCATGCACAGCCTGAACATCCACGCCATGCAATGGCAGCCCGTCGCCGATATTGCCGCCGTCAATCCGCTGCAGCCGGAGGACGTGGCCTGCTTTCGCGAATTGCGCGACGTGCTGCAGCGCTACGGCGCGCTCGACCGTTTCGGCATCGCGCTGATCCACCGCCATTTCGATATCGCCGACGATGAAGAACTGATGGAATACACGGACGCGGCGCAGCGCACCCTGACAGTAAAACCTGTCAAGAAAAGCGACATCGACTGGGCACACACGACGATTACCAACTGGAAACTGACCGAAGGGGACGCGGTCGCGCGCATCGGCTGCGGTTGCGCGCGCAATTCCGGCGGCCACCTGGGCTACCACCGCGGCACCTGAGGCAGCCGCCACCGTCCGGCAAGCGGCGTCGGCCTTTCTTACACTTTGCCTCAAACAGCCCAGTTAGCTCTACACAAGTGTTTGATTCAGCAGATTTTTTTTACGTGGCACGCTAGCTGCTTATCTTCGTCTACGAGATGAGTCCAGGCAAGTCGTTCTGGATCGTTCCCCCGGAATTTTTCCCGAACCGACCACGATAAGAGGCTGCGATGAACGTCAATCACACACGAAGCAAGACCCTGGGCTGGCTGGGCCTGCTTGCCACCGCCGGCCTGCTGGCCACCGGGCAGGCGCAGGCAGGCGCGTATGGCCTGGCCGTCAACGAATTGAACAACTTCCGCATCACCACCAGTGCCGGAGCGCTGTCGCTGGCGGGCGCCAACCGCAATGCCAGCGATAGCGCCTTTTTCGAAGGCGGCGTGGCCGTCAACCCGCGTGCCGTCAACACGGGGCCGGCCGCCAACGCCGACGTGCTGCAAGTGTGTTCGGGCGGCGGCTGCGGCGCGTCGCCACAGAACCACTACGCGCCCACCACGTCCCTCGAATTCGCGCGTGGCGATGCGCATGCCTTTGGCAACATGCTCAACGCCACCGGCTCCACCGTGCGCGCCGTGTCGGAAGCCCAGCGCAACACGATCGGCGCCGCATCCTCGACGGCGGGCGATACGCTGACGGGCTCCGTCAACCTGACCCTGTCGAGCGCCGGCTTCATTACCTTCAGCTTCATGGGGCGGCGCGACCTGCTGGCCAACGTGACGACTTTGGGCGACAAGTCGAACGTGTCGATCATGGATATCTTCAATATCTCCTGCAACACGTCCAGCCCCGCCGGCTGCCTGTCGAATGCGACTGCCGACGGCGTGATCTTCCAGTTCGCGCCCGACGGCGATGCCAGCAATGGCAGCGACATCAACGGCAACCACACGCTCGGCAGCCTGGATCCATTCAGCCTGAACATGACGGCGGGCACCAACGATCCCGCCACCGCGCGGGCCTTTGCGAACGGCTTCGCCATGTTTTCCCTGACCTCGAATTTCGCCTTGCCCGCTGGCAGCTACACCTTGAATTTTTCCAAGTCCACGCGCACCGACATCGTTGTCATCGCGCCCCTCGCCGTACCGGAACCGGGCACCTTGTTCCTGCTGGGCACCGGCTTGGCGGCCCTGGCCTTTACGCGGCGCCGCCAGCCGAAACCGGCAGCGGCATGACGTACAACAACACGCGGCGCCTTGACGGGCGCCGCGTGTTGTTTATGTCCAGCGGAAACGCTTCAGCCCAGCCTTGCCAGCGCCTGGCGCGCCAGTTGCAACTGCTGCACATAGTAACGGTGCAGCACGGCAGGGTCGCCCAGGTCGTGCCCGAGTATCAGCCGCAGTTCGCTGGCGGGGCAGTCGGCGGCCTGCGTCTGCACCTGCGCCCCCAGGCGGCGCGCCAGCTGGCGCGCCGCCTGTTCCTGCGCTGGCCGGTATTCGACGCGCGTGCGCGCCACCTGGAATGACGCCTCGTTGGCCAGGCGAACCACCTGCACGGCGCTGCCGGACAGGCTGCGCGCCATGGCGGCGGCCATGCCCGGCACGCCATTGCCGTTCAGGATCTCCAGGCGCGGCGGAGAGAACCCCGCCACAGACGCCGAACGGGCCGGGGCAACGGCGGCCACGCTGGCGACGCTGGTAATGGCTGCGCCAGCCACTGCCGGCACGCGCTGCAAACGGGCCATGCCATCGCTTTGCGTGATCTCGATGCGCGCCATGGCGGACGCGGCTGGTGCGACTGCCGCTGGCGCTACCGCCGGCGCTGCCTGCGCCTCTGCCGCGGCAGGCTTTTCCGCGCTGCGCAGCAGGGCCATGTCGCGCTGCCAATCGTGTTGCTGCAAATTATCCGCCTGGCGCCGCATGACGGCGGCGCGCTCATGCTGCCCCAGTCGCTCCAGCACCTGCGCCAGATGCTGCCAGGCCAGCGCATTGAGCGGGTCGAGCAGGCAAGCTTTTTCCAGCATGGGCAAGGCTTGCGCGTCGCGGCCGCTCAAATAATAGGCATGGCCCAGATTGCTGAACAGATACGCCTGCTGCGGGCGCGGTATCTGCTGGCTGTCCGTCAATGCCTGCCAATGGGCGATCGCGGCGGCATGCTCGCCCCGCTGCGCGTGCAGCACGGCCAGGCCATTGCGCGCATGCACGTGCCGCGGCGCGCCGCGCAAGGCTAGTTCATAGGCCGCCTGCGCGGCCGGCAGGTCGCCCGCATCGAAATGCCGCCGGCCCTCCGCATAGGCGGCATCGGCATCCGCATCGGCAATGGCAACGGGCAGCGCCGGCGATGGTGCGGTATGGCTGGCGCAGGCAGCCAGGCCCAGGCAGGTGCAAGCGGCGGCGAAACGGGAAAGCGTCCAGTGCATGGCAGTTCCTTTCAGCGGCTGGCCATGGCTGGCACGAGCACGCGATAGACTTCGATCACGGCCGGCCCCATGAGTACCAGCATGAGGGTGGGAAAGACGCAAAAAATCAGCGGGAACAGCAGTTTCAAGGCGATCTTGGCGGCCGCCTCTTCGGCCAGCAGGCTGCGTTTGCTGCGCAGGTTTTCCGAATGCACCCGCAGCGAATCGCCCATGCTGGTACCGAAACGCTCCGATTGAATCAGCATGGCGACCAGGGTATCGACATCTTCCACGCCGCTGCGCAGGGCCAGGTTGCGCAGCGCCTTTTCCTTGGAAAAGCCGGCGCGCATTTCCATCAGCACCAGTTGCAGTTCCTGCGCCAGCACCACGCTCTTGATGTGGATTTCGCCCGACACCTTGACCAGTGCGCGCTCCAGGCTCAGGCCCGCTTCCACGCAGACGGTCAGCAGGTCAAGCGCATCGGGGATATTTTCAAAGATGTCGCGCTGGCGCCGCTTGGCCGTGCTCGACAGCACCAGGTTCGGCAGGTAATAGCCAACGGTGGCGCTGACGCACAGCAGCAACAGCAACACGCTGCGCAGTTGCGCCGCCATGGCGCTGGCCGCATACAGCCCCAGCACGGTGGGAAACAGCAGGGCCAGCACGGTCTTCGCCGCGAAGTACAGGGCCGGTGCGCTGGCCTGGCGCCAGCCGGCATTCATGAAACGCGTGCGCAGCGGCGAACGCTCCCAGCCTTCCTCGGGCAGCGACAGCTTGCTGAACGGCTGCGCCACGCGGGCCACGCGCTCGACCCAGCCGCCTTCGGCCACGCTGCCGCTGGCCGCCGGCGCCATGAAGCCGAACAGCCGCTGGCGCAAGGTGCCGGGAAAGAAGATCAGCCACGCCAGCAGGGCCAGCGCCACCACCACGGCGAAGACGATGACGAGAAACAGCAGTTGTGCACCGGTCATGAATGATTTCCTCTCTCAGCGGCTGCAAAAACCTTCAGGGCCAGGCGCGGCGCCGGCGACGCTGCGCAGGTACGCCGAGGCGAGGCCACGACGCCACGGACTTTTTCAGGCGATCCCTTAAATGCGGATGCGAATCACCTTGCGCATCCAGACCACGCCCAGCGCCACCATCCCCGCCGCATACCACAGCAGCTTGATGCCGCTGGGGTCCGTCCACAGCAGGCTGATATATTGCGGGTTGACCAGCGCCATGACACCGATCATCACCACCGGCATCAGCCCCAGCACCCAGGCCGACATGCGGCCTTCGGCCGACAGCACGCGCACCTGTCCCAGCAGCTTCAAGCGGGCGCGGATGATGCGCGCGATGCTGACCAGTACCTCGGCCAGGTTGCCACCCGACTCGCGCTGCACCAGCACGGCGATGACCAGGTAGCGCAAGTCCGTCAGCGGGATGCGCGCGGCCAGGTTCTGCAGCGCCTCGTTCATCGGCACGCCGTAATTGATCTCTTCATGCGCCATCTTGAATTCGCCGCTGATCGGTTCACTCAGCTCGTCGCCGACCATTTGCAGCACATTCGAAAACGAGTGGCCGGCGCGCAGGGCGCGGGCGATAAAATCGGCCGCCTCCGGCAATTGCGCCTCGATCTTTTGCAGCCGCGCCGCGCGCGCGCGCAGCACCAGCATCGGCGGCCCGCCGGCGGCAACGGCCAGCACCAGCAGCGCGCCGGGCAAGGGCATGGGCCAGATGGCCAGCAGCAGCATGGCCGCCAGCAGCAGGCCTGCCGCGCCGCCCAGGAACTGCGCCACCGACCAGGACAAGCCGGACTGCAGCAGCAGGTGGTCGAGCTTTGCGGCCTGCGGCACGCGCCGCAGCAGGCGTTCCAGGCCCGGCGTGCGCGCATAGCGGCGCTGCTTGAGTATAGACACCCGCTCGCCGCCCGTCTCGCCACGCGCCGCCATCAGGCGCAGGCGCCGGTTGATGCGCCGCGCCGCGCTGCCATGCGTGCCCGACCACCACAGCCAGGCGCCTTCCACCATCAGGATGCAGGCGGCGAACAGCAGCACGGCAAAGCCATAGAAGACCAGGTCCATGATCCCTCCTTGTCACGTCAAACAAAACCGCCGCGCGCGGCGGTGAGCATCGCAAGCCGCGCAGCGCGGCGCGCAGCAGCCTGGCTTACTCGTAGATGCGGTCGGGATCGAACACGCTGTCCGGCACCGGCGCGCCGAACATGCGCAGGCGCTCCGTGAAGCGCGGCCGCACGCCGGTGGCGCAGAAGTGGCCCAGCACCTTGCCATTGGCGTCGACGCCCGTCTGCTCGAAGCGGAAGATTTCATGCATGGCGATGATGTCGCCTTCCATGCCCGTCACTTCCTGCAGGCTGACCAGTTTGCGCGCGCCGTCCGTCAGGCGCGACACCTGCATCACCACCGTCACGGCAGAACAAATCTGCTGGCGCGTGGCGCGCGGCGTCAGGTTCACGCTGGCCATGCCGACCATGTTTTCCAGACGCGCCAGGGCATCGCGCGCCGTGTTCGAGTGGATGGTCGCCAGCGAGCCTTCATGGCCCGTGTTCATCGCCTGCAGCATGTCGAGCGCCTCGGCGCCGCGCACCTCGCCCAGGATGATGCGGTCGGGGCGCATGCGCAGCGCGTTGCGCACCAGCGCGCGCTGGCTCACTTCGCCCTTGCCTTCGATGTTCGGCGGACGCGTTTCCAGGCGCACCACGTGCGGCTGGCGCAGTGCCAGTTCAGCCGCGTCCTCGATGGTGACGATGCGCTCGCTGCCGGGAATGAAGCCGGACAGCACATTGAGCAAGGTGGTCTTGCCGCTGCCGGTGCCACCCGAAATCAGGATATTGACCTTCGCCTGCCCCAGCGCCTGCAGCACCTGCACCATGGGCGGCGTCAGGCTCTTGTAGTCGAGCAGATTGGCAATCGTCAGCGGATGCACGGCGAAGCGGCGGATCGACAGGATGGGACCATCGACGGCCAGCGGCGGAATGATGGCGTTGACGCGCGAACCGTCCGGCAGGCGCGCATCGACCATCGGACTCGATTCATCCACGCGCCGCCCCACGCGCGAGACGATTTTCTCGATGATCTTCATCAGGTGCGCATTGTCGTGGAAGGTCACGTCCGTCAGCTGCAGCCGCCCGCCCCGCTCCACATACACCTTGTCGCAGGTGTTGACGAGGATGTCGGACACGCTGGCGTCCGCCAGCAGCGGTTCGAGCGGGCCGAAGCCCAGCATCTCGTGCTGGATGTCGAGCACCAGGCTATGCCGCTCATGCTGGTTCAGCACGATGCGCTCTTCCTCGATGACGCGCTGCACCAGCAGCGCCAGCTCGTGCTTGAACTGCTCCGCCGTCAGGCGTTTCAGGCGCTCCAGGTCGATACGGTCGAGTATCGTCTGGTGCATGGTTTTTTTCAGTTCCTGGTAGGCGTGCAGCGCCAGCGCGCCCTGTCCATGGCTGGCTGGACGGACCGTTTCATTCGCCGCCAGGCGTTCGCGTAAAGTCATCTCGGCTCCCCTGATGGCTCCCGGCGGGAGCCTTGACATCGTTCATCGGCTACCGCATCAAGCCTCGCTGCGGCTGAACAGGCGGTCGAACAGGCCGCGGCTTTCCGTCACGCGGCGCGCCGTCACCAGTTCCACCAGCTCGGCCAGGCTGCGCGCCACGGCGCTGGTGCGCGACAGCTGCAGCAGCGGAATGCCCTGGTTGACGGAATCGGTGGCGGCCAGGTAATCGTTGGGCACCGTGTGCACCACCTCGGCCCCCAGCGCCTGCTCCAGGTCCGCCAGGCGCAGGCGGCCGCCCTTTTCATAGCGGTTGACGATCAGGCGCAGGCGCTCGCCCGGATAGCCGAGCGAGCGGAAGATATCGAGCAGGCGGCGCCCGTCGCGGATGTCGGGCAGGGCCAGCTGCAGCACCGGGTAGATGGCGTCGGCATTGTCGAGCGCGCGCAGCGACAGCGCATCGATCTGGCGCCCCACGTCGAGCACGATGTAGTCGTAGTGCTGGCGCGCCACGGCCAGGATGCGGTCCATGTGGTCGGGCTGCATGTCGACCTTGTGCGCCGGATCGTCGGCCGCCGCCAGCACGCCGAAGTTCGGCGTCACATGCACCAGGCACGAGGCGAGGAAGGCGCCGTCCATGCGCGCGATCTGCGCGCAGATGTCGGACAGGGTCATGGCCGGTTTCTGGTCCGAGACGTACAGGGTGGCGTCGCCAAACTGCCCGTGCAGGTCGATCAGCAGGACCTTGCAGCCGGCCAGCGCCGCCAGCGCATACGAAAAATTCGTCGACAAAAATGTTGCGCCGCTGCCGCCCTTGCAGGAGATGAAGGCCAGCACTTTGCCATCGCGCATCTGCGTCACGCCGGCCTGGATATCCACGCGGTCCATCGCTTCATGGAAGGCCTTGTGCACCAGCGGCAGCTGCAGCACTTCGCGCATGCCGGCGCGCATGGCACGGATCAGCACATCCTGCTGCTGGCCGCGCGCGAGCAGCATCAGCACGGCCAGCGGATACTGGCGCGCCAGGCGTTCCAGCAAGTCCGCCTCGTCGGCGTCGATGCCGCTGGCGTCGACAATGACCAGTTCGGGCGCTTCAGGCAGCATGCGTTCGACGGCGTCGCGCAGGCCGCTGCGCCGCTCCAGCAGCCGCAGCACGGGCATGCGCGCGGCGCCCTGGGCGGCGATTTCATCGTGCAGGCTGGCGTCGGCGGTAATCATCAGGGCTTTCATCGCACTCCTCGCTTCATTCAAGACGGCATACGGCAATCGGCAGCACCCTGGCGGCGCTCATGGACAAAAGGCGGTATTGCCCGGGTAGCCCAGCGACTCGGCCACGGCCATGGTCAGGCCGCTGGGCAGGCGCACGGCTTGCGCGCCAGAGGGGAACAACGCGCCCAGCAAGGGCAGGATGGGGCGGTATGGCACCTGCTCGCAGCGCCCGCCATCGCCGGGCACGCACAGGCGGGCGCGCACGAAACGGATGCAGCTGGCGCCATGCGGATCGTCGAGGCAATTGATGCGGTTGCGCTGCGGGCAGCCTGGCAAAGTGCTGACGGGCATGGCCACGGGCGTGCCGTCCGCCAGCGACAGGTAATCGATGCGCACGTAGGCATCGCTGATGCCGCCGCCCAGCGGCAGGCTGCCCGGTGCGCTGCGCAGCACGGCGTGTTCGCGCACGGCCTGCAGCGCACTGGCGCTGCTGAAATCGGTGACGGCGGCGGCGCGCGCGGCGCGGCGCGTCACTTCGTGCACCATGTTCCATAAATACACGGCGCGCGCCACTTCGATCATGGAAAAGAGAAAGAAAAAGAACAGCAGCGCCAGCATGGCGAATTCGACGGCGAACACGCCGCGCTGGCGCCGCCCGCATGGCCGCATGCATGGCTTAATTGACATAGCGCACAATCGCATTTGCCCGCAGCGGGATGGCGCTCAGCTGCGGCAGCCATTTGCTGGCATAGTCGGGCATGAAGTCGATGGGCAATTCCATCAGCACCTTGACGCGCACCTGCGTCGGCGCGCTTGGCAAGGTGCCGCAGTTATAGTCGTCGGCCAGATAAATGCAGTCGAGACTGACGCTGACCGCCTGCATGTGCGGCGCCGTTTCGGCCATCGCCTCGAGCACCATCTGGCGTGCAAACGTCCCGTGCTGCGTGGCCGCGTCGCCGTTCGCCATCTGCGCCAGCGGCAGGGTCGCCATGTAGCGCGCCGCGTCGTGCACGCTTTTCTGCAAGGCCGTATAGACCAGGAAGGCGCGGCCGAACAGCAGCACGAAGGGCAGCAGGCCGATGAAGAACGTCATGATCAGCGCCAGTTCGATGGCCGCCACACCCTTTTCGCGCCGCGCCGCGCGGCAAGGCGGCCTCATCGCACCAACTCCGCCGGGCCGCCCAGCGTGCCTTCGGGCACCATGCCGGCAAATTCCGCGCTCAGCGTGCCATTGCTGGCCGGCGCCGTCATGAAAAAGCGCCCGATTCCCCGCACCTGAACCAGCACGTCGCTGCCGGGCGGCACGGGACACGCCAGCAAGGCGATATGCAGCAGGCGCCGCTGCGCCACGGCCGTGTTGCCCACGGGCGCCGTCAGGAAGGCCGGCAGCAGAAACGGCGTGCCGCTGGCCGGATAGCCGGCCTTGGCCTGCGGCGCCGCTGGCGTCGCCGGGTAAAGCTTGGCCCAGTCGCTGGTGGCAAACGGCAGGTAGCCGCCGGCCGGCTTCGGATCGCTGTATTTCGCCGCGCGCGCAAACGACCACAACGGGCCATAGCTGGCCACCGCAGGGGGGGGCACGCTGGTTTCCGGATCGGCCACCGACAACAAAGGATTGCCCGTGCTCAGGGCACTGGGCGCGTCGGGCGTGTTCGTCATCCACCAGTTCGAAATAGCATTCGGAAAGGGGCGGATATTCGTGTCGGGCGGCGCCATCAGCGGGTGGCAGCCGCTGCCCGCCATCTGGTTGAAGCGCGCATTGAAGGCCGGCCACAGCGTCACGGGAAAGGGCCGGTGTACATGCATGGCGGCATCGCCGATGCGCGGATACAGCACGCTGCCGCCGCACACAAACGGCAGCACGGCGGCGTTGCCGACCTGCGCCGGCGCCCCCAGCGTGCCGGGCTGGGCCAGTGGATTGAGCACGAAGTGTTCGGCCGCCGGGCCGTGCGGATTGAGCTTGAAGAGGTTGTAGGCGACGCCGCGCCGGAAACCGAATTCCAGCAGCTCCTGCGTCGCTCCCAGCGCCGGATTGACGCGCGCGCTGGCGGCGCTGGGCGACAAGGCGCACACGGCCAGCGGAGTCAGGCGCAGGCCGCTGCGCCCTGCCACGGCGCGCGCGCCCGTCTCGAGCGTGCGCAGCGCCGGCGACCAGGCGCCCAAAAAGGCCGTCGTCACCCGTCCCAGCGACGGTTCGCTGGCCCCCGTATCGACGCGCACGTACAGCGCCGCCGCCGGGTTGCTTACCGCAGCGGCCGCCTGCCATTCGCTGGCCGCCGCATAGGGCGTGCCGGCAAAGCGGATGCTGGCCTCGGACAGGGGCGCGCCCAGCAAGCGGTGCCGGTAGGCGCTCTTGTCGCTCGCGCTCTCCCTGGCCTTGGCCACGGCGCTGGCCAGGCCCTCGGCCGTGCCCACCAGTTCGGCCGCCGCCGCCAGCGCCGCATTGTCGGCCAGGTTTTGCAGCTCCGTCTTGCGGCTGAGAACCTGGCCCACATCGAGCGCCAGGCCGATAAAGCCCAGCACCACGATAAGCAGGATGGAGAAGGCGATCAGCATCGAGCCGCCCTGGCGCCGGCGGCTATTTTCCACTGCCGCCTCCCAGCATGAACTGCACCGGCGCCACGGGCTGGCCGTTCGGTTCGGCGAACGAGGCGCGGTAGCGTTCCAGGACGGCGCGCGCGCTGGGACCGTCCAGGCCATCGGCCGGCGCGCGGTTGGCCGCCTGCGCCGGTGCGCGCACCTGCTGCACCATGGCCAGGCGCACGGCGTCGCCGAAGCGCGCGTCGAGGCGCGGCGTGCTGCTGTGCGCACAGGCGGCCAGCTGCAGCGCCAGCGCCAGCGCGGCCAGGCGCCGCGACAACGGCAAGATGGATTTCCACATGGCAGCTCCCGGCATCATGGCAACTCGAAACCAGCGGCCGCGCGCGGCGCCGATGGCAGTGGTGGTGACGGTGGCGATGAAGCCGGCGGCGGCCCCTCCATCGTGCCGTCGCCCATCAGGCTCCTGCGCGATGGCGGCGTCAGCTGCGCCGTCGGCAGCACGGGCACGCCCGGCAAGGGCTTGACCAGGTGGGCGGTAATGACAAACAGCAATTCCGTGCGGTCATGCTGGAAATCCGTGCTGCGAAACAGCGCGCCGAGGATAGGCACTTCGCTCAGCCACGGCACGCCCGTGATATTGCTGACCTGGTTATTCTTGATCAAGCCGCCGATCGCATAGCTCTGGCCGTCATACAGCTGCACCGTCGTCGAGGCGCGCCGCGTGGTGATGACGGGCAGGATCGAGCGCGCGCTGACGCCGGCGGCGGAGATTCCCACGCCTTCGCGCGACAGTTCCGACACTTCCGGCGCCACCTTCAAATGGATGCGTCCGCCCGCCAGCACGGTGGGCGTGAAGCGCAGGCCGACACCGTACTCGCGCTCTTCCAGGGTGATCTTGTTGTTGTCCTGGCCGACGGGAATGAAAATCTTGCCGCCTGCCAAAAAACTGCCCTCCTGGCCGCTGATCGCCATCACCGTCGGCTCGGCCAGGATGCGGATCAGGCCATCCTGTTTCTGCGCCTCGATGGTCAGCTTCTGGCCGTTCGACTTGCGCACGTCGAGCACGCCGTTGGCCGCACCGCTGAGGAAATTCGACAGCAACGTCGTGGCCCAGCTGCCCGAGGCGAAACGCAGCGTGGCGCCCACTTCCAGGCGCTCCAACAGCGACTTCGACACTTCCGCGATCTGCACGGCCAGCATCACCTGCTGCGGCGCGCTGACGTCGAGCATGTTGATGATGCGGCTTGCCGGCGTGCCGCCCGCGCCTGCCGTGGCCAGCGGCACGGCGGCGCCATCGGCGGGCTTGGGCAGCGCCAGCGGCACGGTAGCGCGGCGCACATACGCTTGCGCCAGTTCCACGGCGCGCATCACGGCGCCCGCATCCTGCACCGTGCCGCTCAGCACCAGCGAATCGGCCACGGCCGTGACGCGGATGGCTTGCTCGTCGGGCATCAGGGCCGCCAGGGTCGCCTGCAGGCCGGCCGGGTCCATGCTGACGCTGACATTTACTACGCTGCACAGGCCGCTCTTGCCCTGGATGATCATGTTGGTGCTGCCCACGTCGACACCCACCACGTACAAGGTGTCCGGCGCCACCAGCATGGCTTGTACCACGGCCGGATTGCCGACGCTGCGCTGTTGCACCGCCTCCGGCAGGCGCAGCATGCTCGACTTGCCCACCTGCAGCTGCAAGTTGCCCGGCGACGCCGCCTCGCCGCCGCAGCGCGGGCCGGGATCGGCCGCCGCGGGCAAGCACGGCAGGAAGCAGCAAAGGAGCAGCAGGGCGCGGTTCATGTGAGCAAGTCCATGGTGATTGAATGCCGGGAAGCTAGAAACACTCGCGCGACTGGCGCGTGCCATCGATGACGCCGCTGCACTGGCGCGCCGGCGCCTGGGCCACGCGCACCGGGCGCGGCGCGGCGGCGGCAACGGGTGCGGCGGCTGGCATGGGCTCGGCGGCGGCGTCGGACGGCCCGCCCAGCAAGGTCAGCTTGGTCGCCCCCGCCGTCACGCCCGGCTGCGGGTCGACCTGGTTGCGCAATACCAGCGACAGGCTGCCCACGCTGCGCGCCAGGTCCAGGTTTTCCGCCTGTGCCGGCGTCACTTCCAGGGTCACCGCATTGACCACGCGGGGCTTGGTCTCGTCGCGGCCTACCTCCTGCGCCACGGCCAGCACCAGGATGCGTTCAAGCACGATCTTGGAAATGCTGCGGCCCTGCCCGCCTTCCCGCCCACCGTCCTGATGGGTGCTCACGATGATGTCGACATAGTTGCCCGGCAAGGCGAAACCGGCCACGCCGACCACGTCGTTGACCCGCACGGTGATGGCGCGCCGCCCTTCCGTGATCAGCGCCGACAGGCCGCCCAGGGTGCCGGCCGGCGCCAGCTTGGCTTCGCTCAGCGGCTCGCCGCGCAGCACGCTGGTTTTCAGCACGCGGCCGGCCAGTTTCGCCGTATCTTGCAGCGCCCCTTGCGGCAGGCTTTCCGCCGGCCACTCGGCCAGGCGCAGCATCTCGGGCGACAGGCGCTGGCCCAGGTTGACATCGCTGGCGGCGACGACGATCTTGCCCTTGCCGGCCGGCGCCTGGCGCAGCAGCCAGTGCGAGGCCAGCAGCACCGCCAGCAAGCCCAGCACGATCGCCAGGCCCATCATCAACAGGGCGCGCCGGTTTTTCATGCGATGCTCTCGCAGAAGGCGGCTGGCGGCAAATCGCAGCTGGCAAACAGGCTGGCCCACGCCTGTTCCAGGGCGGCCACCGTCAGGCGCGGCGCGCTGCCGGCAAAGCCGGCGAAGTCGCTGATGCGCGATAACAATTCCTGCGGATAGCTGGCCAGCAAGGGCCGCCCGCCCGCGCCATGCAACTGCTGCAGCAAATGCTGCAGCACCGTTTCATCGACGCCGATGCCGGCCAGGTGGCATTGCTGGCGGAACAGGGCGCGGTAGGCGCTGTCGGCCAGCGGCCCCACATGCACCTTGTAGCCGATGCGCCGCAGCAAGGCCGGGTCGAGCAGCTCGCCCGGCGGCACATTCGTCGCCAGCACCAGGGCATTGTCGAACGGCATGCTGAGCTTCACGCCGCCCGGCAAGCCCAGCTGGTCGACGCCACGCGCCAGCGGCTGCATCAGCCGCGTCAGCAGTTCCGGCGCACTCAGGCGCTGGCGGCCCAGATCATCGACGACCAGCATGCCATTGTTGGCGCGCACGTGGGGCGGCGCCTGGTAGCAGCCGCCGCCTGCGTCGTGGCGCAGCTCCAGCATGCCCGCGTCGAGCTCGGCGCCCACGTGGATCACGGGACGCTGGCACAGCACCCAGCGGATGTCCGTGCTGCGCCGCTCCAGCGCCTGGCGCGCGTGGCTGACGTGCTGCGGCGCCGGCGGCAGATGCTGCGCCGGGTCGTACAGTTGAATGATGTCCTGGCCGGCGACGATGGCGTAGGGCACGGCCACCAGCCCGTGCAGCAATTGCCCCAGCTGCAGCGCCAGGGTCGACTTGCCGCTGCCCGGCGGACCGTACAGCAACAGCGAGCGCCCCGAATGCAGGGCCGCGCCCACCACGTCGAGCATGCCCGGCCCCGCATGCGCGCCGCCCAGCACAGCGGCCAGGTCGTCGCTGCCGATGCGCTGTTCCTGTGCCCGCCACGACTGGCGCGCCACCATGGCGCGGTAGGCTTCCAGGGTGACGGGCGCGGCGCCGATATACGCGCAGCGCTCGAGAAAAGCCGTGGCGCGCTGCTTGCCGCTTCCCGTCAACTGATACTGCACCTCGATATCGGATTCGCCGCGCCAGGCCACTTCCACCACCTGTTCGCCGACCATGAAATCGAGCACTTCGCGCAAGACGTTGAGCGACAGCCGCAGCCGCGTCGTCAGCGCCGACAGATGCGTGCGCCCATCGACGAACAGCAGCTTGGCGATCAGCTCGACCACCAGTTGCCGCTCCAGTCCCGTTTCGCGCAAGCTCTTCGGCTGCGGCGGCAAAGGCGGCATCAGGTTCGCGTCGGCCGGACGCGCTACGCTGTCGGTGTTCAGGGAATAGTCGACCTCGGTCATGCTGCTTCTCCAAGCCGGTTAAGACTGCATTGCACAGAAATCATTCTAGCGAGCGGGTGCTGGCGGCCATTGATCAAGAGCAATGAATGCCACTCAGAAATAATGCTGCCCCTGCACCGCCAGGCTGCCCAGGGCGATGGCCAGCCCGTAGGGCATATTGCCCACGCTGGCGCCGCCGCCCAGGGCCGCCGGGGCCAGCGGAATGCCGGCCATGCGGGCGATCATCGGCCACAGCAGTTGACGCACATTGCGCAGGCAGGCGCGCCACTTGCCCTGGTAGCTGATCATCAGCACGGCCATCAGGCCTCCCAGCACAAAGGTGGCAAAACAAATCTGCAGCACCGGCCAGGGGCCGGCAAAGGCCCCCACCATGGCGATCAGCTTGACGTCGCCGGCGGCCATGCCGCGCAGCGCGTACAGGGGTAAAAACAGGAAAAATCCCGTGGCCATGCCGCCCAGCCACAGCACGGCCAGTTGCTGCGGCCACAGCCATGCATGCAGGGCCAGCGCGGCAAGGATGCCGGACAGTACCAGGAGATTCGGAATCTTGCGGCGGATCAAATCGCTGACGGCGGCGGCGGTCACAAAGCACAGCAGCAGCAGGTCGAATACGGCATAGGCAGGCATGCGGCACCTCCTGAAAAAAACCCGCCACCGGCCGGCCGGCAGCGGGCACCCGCTTAGGGCGTCAACACCAGGTTCGCAGAAATGTCGGTGAGGACGGTCAGCAAGTTGGTCTTGATCAGCAGGAAACCGGCAGTGATGGCGGTGGCCATCAATGCCGCAATCAAGCCGTATTCGATCGCCGTAATCCCATCCTCATCCTTGACGAATTGCTGTACTGCCGACAGGAAGGTATGCATGACAAGCTCCCAAAAGTGAATCACAAGTCCCTGGCGCAATCGGGTGTGAAACATTGCCCATTCCTGCTAATATGTTTCCTGCCGTAAATTTCTGCGCCATTGCATTGACTATAGAGCGGCCATGTTTTGGCAAATTGATGCGTCACAAGTTTCCACATGGAAATTATCAAACGCTGTTGAAATGACGGTGGACGCCGACAAATGTTGCGGTAAAGATTGAATGTCTGCGTCAGGGCAAGTTTTTTACAACGCCGGACAGGAATCTCATGTATTTACATGAAATATTGCATACGTTAATTGCCTATTAGGCAAAAAGACATTATCCTGCTTAGCTCTTCTTTGGAAAGGCCTCTCGCCCGGCGGTACAGAGCGTCATGCCACCAAATAAATCTTGGCTTCTTGTAGACGGACGCGAACATGCTCTTGCTTGATGCAATGCTGGTATGACGACACTTGTGTGACTACTTTCCAGAGAACGACAATGGATTCCCTACTGAAACACATGGTGGACATGACCGGGCACCGCGACCACACGATGCTCGACATTTCCGTGATCTCGGCGGTCCAGGAACTCGCTTCCGCGTCGCAGACCCGTGTGCTGGCCCTGACCACCGTGCGTGGCCAGGTGTTCGTGCGGTCGCGGGCCATCATCGTGGCGGGCAGCGTGGCCCGCATGGAAGACAATCCCGATCCGTCGCTGCCCGGTGAGCCGGTGTCGGACTACCCGGCGCTGGCCGCCTGCATCGCGCGCCATGAAGCGAGCGCCGATACCCTGTGCGCCGATGGCCGCCACCTGCTGTGGCTGCCCATCTGGATCGGCGACCAGGTCACCACCTGCCTGGAAATCACCAATCCCACGCCGTACACGGGCGCCACCATCCAGGTGATCGGCGGCATCGTCAGCGTCTACCGCAATTTCCAGAACCTGCTCGACTACAGCGAGCGCGACTCGCTCACCGGCTTGTTGAACCGCAAGACCTTCGACGACCAGCTGGCAAAAATCCTGCAAAGCCGCGGCGAACCGGAAGCGGACAAGCCGCGTCCCGCGGACGAGGAACGGCGCCAGCATACGGACACGGAGCGCCAATGGCTGGCCGTGATCGACGTCGACCACTTCAAGCTGGTCAACGACAAGTTCGGCCACCTGTACGGCGATGAAGTGCTGATCCTGATCGCCAACCAGCTGCAATCGTCGTTCCGCTCGCAAGACCGCATCTTCCGCTTCGGCGGCGAGGAATTCGTCGTGCTGCTGCGCTCGATCACCCTGGAAAACGCGCAGAAAATCATCGACCGCTTCCGCACCAACGTGGAAGCGCATGATTTTCCGCAAGTGGGACGAGTCACCGTCAGCGTCGGCTTCGTCAGCATCAACGCCTACGAGGCACCCGTCATCATCCTCGGCCGCGCCGACCAGGCCTTGTACTACGCCAAGAGCCACGGCCGCAACCTGGCTTGCCACTATGACGAACTCGTCGCCAAGGGCATGCTGACCACCATCGCCTCGAACGACACGGCGGAATTCTTTTGAGTGTTCAGCACCCGAGAAAGTTCAGCTGAGCGCCCATGGCGGCGTTGCTGGCGCGACTGTCTTCGCGCCCGCTCAACACCCACAAACCTGATCAGGCATCCGCGAGGGAAAGAAAGCGCATGGGATCGACCTGCCACTTGGCGGCCGACTCATGGCCGACGATCTTGTCGGCGCCGCCGAAGCCGAAGCCGCGCGACAGGTCGACTGTTTCCGGCTTGATGTAGGTCTTGCTTTTCGTACTGAAAAATACATTCACTTTCGGCGCCAGCAAATTGCTTTCGTGCGCCTCGATGACGACGGCCAGGCGGCCCGATTCCAGCATCACCATGGTGCCTACCGGATAGATACCCACGCAGCGCATGAAGTCCTGCGCAAACACGGGATTGAAGTGGAATTTGCTCCATTCATAGATCTTGCGCAAGGCTTCGGCGGCGGGAATGCCCTTGTGATAGCTGCGATCCGAAGTCAGCGCGTCATACACGTCGACGATGGCGGCCATCTGCGCCAGTTCGCTGATGGCGTCGCCGGCCAGCTGGTCCGGATAGCCGCTGCCATCGCGCCGTTCATGGTGGTGCAAGGTGATGTCGAGCGGTATCGGCCCCACTTCCGGCGACTGCAGCAAGATGTCGTAGCCGTCGCGCGGATGGCGCTTGATCTGGATGAATTCTTCCGGCGTCAGGGGGCCGGGCTTGTTCAGCACGCTGTCGGGCACCAGCGCCTTGCCCGTGTCGTGCAGCAAGCCGCCCAGGCCCGCCTGGTGCGTGGTGGCCGTATCGAGACCGCGCGAGCGGCAAAACGCCACCAGCAGCGCGCACACGCTGACCGAATGCAAAAAGGTGTAATCGTCCTTGCTCTTGATGCGCAGCAGGCCGACCAGGGCGCCGGGATTGCGCAGGATCGATTCGGTGATATCTTGCACCGTGTGCTGCACGCGGTCGATCTCGACCGCCTTGCCCAGGCGCACGTCGGCCATCACCGTGCGCACCAGGCTCGACGCTTGCCGGCGCACCTGCGTGGCGCGCGCCAGTTCCATGCCCAGCGACACGCGCGTGACCACTTGCGGCGCCGAGGCGATCTGCACCAGCTCGCGTTCCGTTTCCGCATTGGCCTGCGCCACGGTGGGCGCGTCCTGCACGTCGAGGCCCTTGCCGCTGTCGATCACCACGTCGTGGATGCCCGCCTGCACGATCTTGCGGATTTCCTCCTCGCTGCGCAGCAGGAAACGGTTGCGTACGAACGGATGCGTCATCCAGTCGCAGCTGAGGTCATGGATGTACATGCCGACTTTTAATTGCGCGGAATCAACTTTCTTGAGCATGCTGTCATCCCACAAATACACGGCTGGAGCACCGGAGGCGCTAGAATGAGTATAACAAAAATGTTATTGCGCTGGCCGCCTGTGGCAACGTGGCGCAACAGCCCGATTTTTACCATCACCGCACTGTTGCCGGCACTTGCCGGGCAATCGCGCACGCACCGCGTCTGGGATCCATGGAACTGCGCCAATTACGCTACTTTGTTGCCATCGTCGACCACGGCTCGCTGTCGCGCGCGGCCCTGATCCTGCACGTGGCGCAGCCGGCCCTGACGCAGCAGCTGCGCCAGCTGGAAGAGGAACTGGGCGTGCAGCTGCTGCACCGCTCGGCGCAAGGCGTGCTCAGCACCGATGCGGGCAAGGTGTTTTACGAACACGCGCAAGCCATCCTGAAGCAGGTTGCCGACGCCCGTTCGGCCGTCACGCAAAGCGCCACGCGGCCGTCCGGCAATGTCACCCTGGGGCTGCCGCACAGCATTTCCGGCGCGCTGGCCCTGCCCTTGCTGCTGGCCGCGCGCGAGCGCTACCCGGAAATCACCCTGCAGCTGACGGAAGAGATCACGGGCAACCTCAATGAACAGCTGAAATCGGGCCGCATCAACCTGGCCGTGCTGTTCGACGATGGCCAGCTGACGCCGTTTACCTGCAGCCCCCTGGTGGAAGAAGCCATGTGTTTCATTTGCCGCAGCGATTCGCCCTTCGCGCCCGCCGGCAAGGCGCTGTCTTTCCAGCAAGCCCTGGACGCCACCCTGATCCTGCCGGGCCTGCAACATGGCGTGCGCCCGCGCATCGACAGCCGCGCCCGCGAACTGGGCCTGGCGGCCGCCAACATCATTGAAATCAATTCGATCGCCATCCTGAAGTCGGCCATCCTGGCCGGCATGGGCGCCACCATCCTGCCGGCCGCACCGCTGCTGGCAGAACTCGACAGCGGCGCCATGCGCAGCTACGCCATCCACAGCCCCGTACTGTCGCGCACGGTGGCCCTGTGCGCCTCGAAAAACATCCCCCTCACCAATGCGGGCAACGCCGTGAAAAACCTCGTGCTGCAAGTGGCTGCCGAGCTGTGCGGGAGCGGGCGTTGGGTGGGGGCGCATGTGCTCTCGCCTGCGTCATAAGTATTTCTTATACCCCCATCGGCAAAGCGTATTTGCCCCTTCCCCACCCCCGTTCTACACTGACCACGTTAACTATTTTAAATTTAAAATAGTTATGTGCCGCCCACACGCGGCCAGCCCGTCTGCACAGTGCGCGCCTTACCGGGCGCGTCCCTTGTACAGCCGCTATCTGAAACACCATTTTGGAGACAGCCATGTCCGTAACCACGGAAAACGGCTCCGCAGCGTTCGCTAGAAACGCCGGTGCCGCGCCATCTACGCCCCCAGACACTTCCCGTTTGACCACCGTCAGCCTCGACGACAAATATACGGCCACTTCCGGCGCCATTTTCCTGTCCGGCATCCAGGCCCTCGTGCGCCTGCCCATGATGCAGCGCCTGCGCGACCAGGCCGCCGGACTGAACACGGCCGGCTTCATTTCCGGCTACCGCGGCTCGCCCTTGGGCGGCCTCGATGAAAACCTGTGGAAAGCGAAAAAGCAGCTGGAAGCGCACCACGTGCAGTTCGTGCCCGGCGTCAATGAAGACCTGGCCGCGACGGCCGTCTGGGGTTCGCAGCAGGTCGACCTGATCGGTCCGGCCAAGTACGACGGCGTGTTCGCCATGTGGTACGGCAAGGGCCCTGGCGTGGACCGCTGCGGCGATGTCTTCAAGCACATGAACCATGCGGGCACGGCGAAACTGGGCGGCGTGCTGCTGGTGGCCGGCGACGACCATGGCGCCTATTCGTCAACCCTGCCGCACCAGTCCGACCATTTGTTCTCCGCCTCGATGATCCCCGTCCTGTATCCGTGCAATGTGCAGGAATACCTGGACCTGGGCATCCACGGCTGGGCCATGTCGCGCTTTTCCGGCTGCACCGTGGCCTTCAAGGCCCTGGCCGACACGGTCGAATCGTCGGCTTCCATCGACGCCGACCCGTTCCGCGTGGAAGTGAAAATTCCGCAGGATTTCATCATGCCCGAAGGCGGCCTGAACGCGCGCCTGTCGAGCATCCCGCTGGGCCAGCAGGCGCGCAACCAGGAAGCGCTGATGCAGGATTACAAGATCTATGCAGCCCTGGCCTACGCGCGCGAAAACAAGCTCAACCACACCACCATCGACAGCCCGAACGCCAAGCTGGGCATCATTGCCTCCGGCAAATCGTATCTGGACGTGCTCGAAGCGCTGGAAGAGTTGGGCATCGACGAGCAGATGGCGGCCGACGTCGGCATGCGATTGTTCAAGGTGGCCATGCCGTGGCCGCTGGAACCGGACAGCGTGCGCGAATTCGCGCAGGGCCTCGATGAAATCCTCGTCGTCGAAGAAAAACGCCAGATCGTCGAATACCAGTTAAAAGAGCAGCTGTACAACTGGCGCGACGACGTGCGCCCGCGCGTCATCGGCAAGTTCGACGAAAAGGGTGAATGGGTGGCGCCGCGCGGCGAATGGCTGCTGACATCGAAGGCGGACTTTTCCGTCTCGCAAGTGGCAAGAGTCATCGCCAGCCGCATCGCGCGCCTGATTTCCGACCCCGTCACGTGCGACCTGATCAAGGCGAGATTAAGTTTCCTCGACGCCAAGGATGCGGTCCTGAAAAAAGCCGTGAACACGCCGTTCCGCCCAGCCTTCTACTGCTCCGGCTGCCCGCACAATACCTCGACCAAGGTGCCCGACGGCAGCCTGGCGCTGGCCGGCATCGGCTGCCACGTGATGGCCACCTCGATCTACCCGGAAATGAACAAGCTGACCACCCACATGGGCGGCGAAGGCGCGCCGTGGATAGGCCAGGCCGCGTTCTCGGAACTGCCGCACGTGTTCCAGAACCTGGGCGACGGCACGTATTTCCATTCCGGCTATCTGGCCATTCGCGCCGCGCAGGCGGCCAAGGTGAACATCACCTACAAGATTCTCTACAACGACGCCGTCGCCATGACGGGCGGCCAGCCCGTGGACGGCTTGATCACCGTGCCGATGATGGCGCAGCAGGTGGCGGCCGAAGGCATCGCCCGCATCGCGCTGGTGACGGAAGATTTAACGCGCTATAGCGACCGCAGCAACCTGCCCGCCCACCTGACCTTGCACGACCGCAAGGACATGGATGCCGTGCAGCGCGAACTGCGCGAAGTAGCCGGCGTGTCCGTGCTGATCTACGACCAGACTTGTGCCGCCGAGAAACGCCGGCGCCGCAAAAAAGGCGAATATCCGGATTTGCCTAAACGCATGGTCATCAACGACGCCGTCTGCGAAGGCTGCGGCGACTGCGGCGTGCAATCGAACTGCGTGTCGATCTTGCCGAAGGAGACGGAATTTGGCCGCAAGCGCACCATCGACCAATCCTCGTGCAACAAGGATTATTCGTGCGCCAAGGGCTTCTGCCCCAGCTTCGTTACCGTCGAGGGCGGCAACCTGAAAAAAACCAAGACGGGCGCCGGCAAGCCGGGCGAGACGGACAACTTCGGCCCGTTGCCGGAACCGGTGCTGCCCGCTTGCGACGCGCCGTACAATATCCTCATCAACGGCATCGGCGGCACGGGCGTCATCACCGTCGGCGCCCTGATGGGCATGGCGGCGCACCTGGAAGGCAAGGGCGCATCCGTGCTGGACATGACGGGCATGTCGCAAAAGAACGGCTCCGTCACCTCGCACGTGAAAATCGCCCGTTCCCCCGCGCATATCCGCGCCCAGCGCATCGCCACCGGCGAAGCGGACCTGATCCTGGGCTGTGACATGCTGACGGCCGGCGCGCAGGATGCCGTGTCGAAAATGCGTCCGGGCCGCAGCCTGGCCGTCGTCAACCTGCACGAGCAGCCGCCGGGCACGTTTGCGCAGAATGCCGACTGGCAATATCCGACGGCCGAAGTGCGCCAGCTGATCGAGGAATCCGTGGGCGGCGCCGACGCGGCCGACTTCATCGACGCGACCAAACTGGCCACCGCGCTGATGGGCGACTCCATCGCCGCCAACCTGTTCATGCTCGGCTACGCCTGGCAAAAGGGCCGTATCCCGCTGACGGAAGCGGCCCTGCTGCGCGCCATCGAGTTGAATGGCGTGGGCATCGAGGCGAACAAGAAAAGTTTCCTGTGGGGCCGCCGTGCCGCCGTCGACGTGCGCAAGGTGACGCAGATCGCCACGCCGGCGCAAGCCATCATCGTGCAGATGCCGCAAAGCCTCGACAGCGTCATCAAGAAGCGCGTGGAATTCCTCACCGCCTACCAGAACGCCGCGTATGCGGACGGTTATGCGACGCTGGTAAAACAGGTGCGCGACCGCGAAAACACCCTCGGGCTGGGCCAGAAACTGTCGATGGCCGTGGCGAAAAGCTACTTCAAATTGCTCGCATACAAGGATGAATACGAAGTGGCGCGGCTGTACACGGATGGCCGTTTCGTCGAGCAATTGCAGCAGCAGTTCGAAGGTAACTTCTCCGTGAAATTCAACCTGGCGCCACCGCTGTTCGCCAAGAAAGATGCCAAGGGCCACCTCGTGAAAGCGGAGTTCGGCTCCTGGATGTGGCGCGCCTTCAAGCTGCTGGCGAAAGCCAAAGGCTTGCGCGGCGGCACCTTCGACATCTTCGGCTACACGGAGGAACGCAAGATGGAACGCGCCCTCATCGTCGAATACCGCGAACTGCTGGCCGGACTGCTGGTCAACCTGACGGCGGACAACCTGGCCACCTGCGTGGAACTGGCGTCCCTGCCGGAAAAAATCCGCGGCTTCGGCCACGTCAAGGAAGCCGCTGTTGCCACGTATCGCCAGGACAAGGCGCGCTTGCTGGCCAAGCTGGCCGATGGGAGCAAGCATGCGGCGTAAGCCAGTCGACTGGTCTGGAAATGAAAACGCAGAGCCTCGGCTCTGCGTTTTTTTTATTAATCCGGGCAGCGCCCCACGGTCGCCCCCGGCAACAGCACCGGTTGCCAGATTTCCTGCAGTTTTTCAGGCGGCGTGCCGGCCAGCAAGGACTGCAGCATCTCGACCATCTTGGCGCCCGCGCGGCGCAGGTCGGGCTGGTCGATGGTGGTGACGTTGATGCCGATCAAGGTGTCTTCCACGTTGCCCCAGACGATGACGGAAATGTCCTTGCCGATCTCGACACCCGCATCCATCAGGGCGCGCACCACGCCCACGCCGGACAAGTGGTTGTCGACGATGACGGCCGTGGGACGCGGCGAGCAGGCCAGCAATTGCTGCATGGCCTGGTAGCCGCTGCGGCGGTCGAGCGAGTTGTCGAGCAGATAGCGGGGATCATGCTGCAGGCCGGCCTGCGCCATGCAGCGGATAAAACTTTCCTTGCGCTCCAGCGCGAAATGCAGATCCAGCGGCGCGCTCAGCAGGGCGATGCGCTGGTGGCCATGCACCGCCAGGAAGGACACGGCCAGGTCGATGCCCGTATCGTTGTCGTAGTCAAAATATGCATACGGCGCGTCGATGCGCGTGCGGCCATTCGCGACAAAGGGAAAATCCACTTTCGTCAGGTAGGCGATGCGCTCGTCGACCACCTTGGTGCGGCCTACCACCAGGCCATCGACCTGGCGCCCGCGCACCATGTTTTCATACGAGGGCTGTTCGTTTTGCGGCGAGACAGGCGCGATGATCAGGCTCATCTTCGACGCTTCGACGGCGTCTGACATGCCATTGACCACGGAAAGGAAGACGCTGTCGCCCAGGTCGCTGGGCAGCAAGGGGTAGATCATGCCGAGCACATTGGTGCGGCCGACGGCCAGGCTGCGCGCCAGCGGGTTGGGCCGGTAGCCCACCTTCTTGGCGGCGGCCAGGACGATTTCACGGGTGCGGGAATTGACTTCCGGATAGCCGTTCAACGCCCTGCTGACAGTCGTTTTCGACATGCCAAGGGCAATTGCGAGGCTCTTGAGATTCATTATTAACTACCTGTCTGTATGGCAAAAGAAACCAACTCTGACCGTCAATTATAGCCCAGAGCGCCAAACAGGCCCTGCAATACCGTGCGCCGGCATGGTAGAAAAACAACAATTTATTTACTGCATAAAAAATAATATTTTGATTCACACCACAAGCAGCCTGTCCTGCAGCATCCACCACACATGGCAGGTCGGCAATTACTATCAACGCAAGCGGGTGCTCACTTCTTGACCGGGGTATGGCCACCGCCTTCTGCGCCACGCTTGGCCAGACGCGCACGATAAGATTATCAAGAAAGCATAATTTACTGGAACTGTGCGAGAATTTGTCCTACTCTTGATTCAGGTAAAGATTACCCGCGGACCAACACGCATGCCCCCGGCATTTGGCGCCGGCACAACGGCCCTCTGTTTCGCTCTTCCGTCCACGCCTGGACCTACTTCAAAGGTGAACAATGTGGTATCGCTAACGTCCGTCAATCAGTTGCAGGCATCGCTGGCCACGGCGCAACGCAGGGTCGAGCAGGGCCAGAACCAGGTGCAACGCGACAGCGAACAACTGGCGCAAAGCCGCCAGGCGCTGGCGCGGGAGCAGGAAACCTTGAGCCAGACGCAGCGCGGCAGCCAGCAAGCACAAGCCGACGCGGCGCCCGCCGTCAAGGCGCCGCAGCTGGACCAGGCGATCAAGGTGGCCGTGCCGCAGCAAGCCGCGCCGGCCGCGCCAAGAAGCACACCTCAGCTCAACAGCTACGGCCAGACCCTGGGCCGCCTGATCGACGTGACGGCCTGAACAGCTTTACTGCGCCATTTCCTCTGCCAGCATCGGCAGCCACCATTTTTCACCCGCCTTCGGCTGCGCCAGGTCGAGCGCTTCGCCCATCTGCGGCGTCGCCAGGCGCACGCCCTGCTTCGCCGCCAGCCCGGTGATGCGGTCGAACGGCTCATGCCAGGCGTGCAGGCCCAGGTCGAAGGTGCCGTTATGCACGGGCATCAGCCACTTGCCGCGCAAATCCAGGTGCGCCTGCAAGGTTTGTTCCGGCTGCATGTGCACGTCCGGCCACAGCTTGTCGTAGGCGCCCGTCTCGATCATGGTGACGTCGAATGGCCCGTACTTGTCGCCGATCTGCTTGAAACCGTCGAAATAGCCGGAGTCGCCGCTGAAAAACACGCGCACCTCGGGCGCGTCGATGACCCATGAAGCCCACAGCGTCTTGTTACCATCAAACAAGCCACGGCCGGAAAAATGCTGTGATGGCGTGGCGACGAGTTTTACGCCAGCGATCGTCGTGCCCTGCCACCAGTCGAACTGCTGCACCTTGTCCTTGGGCACGCCCCATTCGACGAGGGTATCGCCCACGCCCAGCGGCGTGACGAACTGCTCCGTCTTGGCGGCCAGCTGCAGCACGGCGGCATGGTCGAGGTGGTCGTAATGGTCGTGCGAGAGGATCACGGCCTTAATCGGCGGCAAGTCTTCGATGCTGATGGGCGGCTGGTGAAAACGCTTGGGACCGGCCCACTGCACCGGCGAGGCGCGTTCGGAAAACACGGGGTCGGTCAGGAAGAAGGCATTGTTCAATTTCAGCAGCAGAGTCGAGTGTCCCAGGCGAAACAGGCTGTTGTCGGGCGCGGCCAGCAGCTGCGCCCGGGTCAGCGCTTGCACGGGCACGGCGGCCACAGGCACGGTACTGTCCGGCTTGTTGAAAAAGAAGGTCCACATCAGCTTGAGCGTCGCGGCCGTGCCCAGCTTGTACATGGGCACGGGATTGCGGAACTTGCCGTCGTGGCGTTGTGGTGATTCAGCTGGCGCCGCAGGCTCGGCGCGCAAGGTGCAAGAACTCATGATGATCAGGACTCCCAAAAAGACAATGCAGAAGATGCGGTGCAGGTGCATATGCGGCCCGGTAGGTAAAAGGCAAGGATTAAAGTACACTACACAGTGTAGTTCCTATTTCGAGCAAAGTAAACCAGGAGGTGTAAAATATTGTTTTCAAAGGAGATTTTCAGCCATGGCCTCACCGCAACGCCTCACTGACCGCAAGCGCGTAGCCATCGTCGATGCCGCCATCGCCGAGTTCCGCGAGCATGGTTTCGATGCGACCAGCATGGACAAGATCGCCGCCACGGCCGCCGTTTCCAAGCGCACCGTGTACAACCATTTCCCCAGCAAGGACGAACTGTTTGCGGAAATCCTGCAGCGCATGTGGGAAAGCAGCATGGCCCAGCCTGCCGTACCCTACGTTGCCGACCAGCCGTTGCGGCCGCAGGTGCTGGCCCTGGTCGAGCAAAAAATGGCCCTGCTGTGCGATGCGGCCTTCATCGACCTGGCGCGCGTGATCTTCGGCGAAACCATCCACTCGCCCGAGCGCGCACAAGCCATGGTGGCGCGCCTGAATGAAAAGGAAACGGGCCTGAATATCTGGATCCGCGCGGCGCAGCAGGACGGGCGCATCAAGGCGGGCGAGACGCTGGAAGTGGGCCACCTGCTGATGGCACCGTTAAAAACCTTTGCCTTCTGGCCGCAGATCACCATGGGCGAGCCTCTGCTGGGCCAGGCACGCGGGCGCGAAGTGGCGGAACTGGCCGTCGATATCTTCCTGTGCTACTACAGCGTGGCAAAACAGACGGTATAAACGGGCGGGAAGTGGGCGGAAATGGTCTGCCAGTGCGCGCCGCCATCGCCGGAAAACCAGGCGCCGCCGGTGGTCGACGCCATCAATAAACTGCACCCATCGTCGGCCAGCGCCAGCCCGTGGCGGTACACCAGGTCGTAGCAATGCTGCTGCGGCAAGCCCTCGCGCAAGACCTCGAAAGTCTTCCCGCCATCGCGCGTGCGCGTCACGGCCAGCGCGCCATCATGCGGAATCCTCAGTACGTCCGCCTGCGCCGGCACGAACCAGGCCGTGTCGCCATCGCGCGGATGCACGGCCACGGCAAAGCCGAAATGCGACAGCGGCGCCGTCGTCACTTCCTGCCAGTGCCAGCCCCCGTCCTGCGAGCGCCAGATGCCGTTATGGTGCTGGCACCACAGCGCGTCGGGCATGCCCGCGCTGCGCACGATGCGGTGCGGGTCTTGCACGGCCTCGTTTTCATCGAGCTCGGGCGGCATGTAGTCGGCACGCATGCCCGTCGCGCTCAAGGCCCAGGTGGCGCCTCCATCGAGCGTTTGCCACACGCCGCCGCACGACACGCCGACCAGCACTTTGTTGCTGTCGCGCGGGTCGACACAGATGCTGTGGATGCCGGGCACGTCGTAGCCGCCACCGAACCACTGCGCCCGCTGCGGCACGTTCCACAGCGATTCCACCAGCTGCCAGCTGTCGCCGCGGTCATTTGAACGGAACAGGCCGCCAGGCAAGGTACCCGCCCACAGCACGCCAGGCTGGTCAGGGCCACCGGCCGCCAGCGACCAGATCTGCCGCAAGGTCCAGTCGGTGGTGTCGCTGCTGTCCTCGGGCTTGGCCGGGTAGGCGGGCACGGCAATCTCTTGCCACGCGCCACCCGCATCGCGCCGGTGCAGCTTGGCGCCGAAGTGGCCCAGGTTCAAGGCCGCATACAGGGCGCCGTCGCGGCTGTCGTGCAGCAGCATGGACACGGGATCGCCGGCGAAATGCGCCAGCGCCAGCTGCCAGGCGCCGCCGCCGTCCACGTCGAACTGGAACAGGCCCTTGCGGGTGCCGAGATACGCGCGCTGACTCATATCAACCTCCGGAAAGTGCTTGCAAGATATACACCTGGCTGTCCGGCCGCAAGGCGTCATCCAGCACGCGCCGTTCGCGGCAGCGCACGCCATCGATGAAGATCACCACGTTGGGACGCAGGGCGCCCTGCTCGTCGAGCACATAGCCGCGCAGGCGCGGCTGCTGCGCAAAGGCGGCATTAAGCGCGGCGCGCAGGCGTGGCGCCGCCACGTCCACCGTGGGGACGTCCATAAAGCGTGCCAGTTGCCGGGTAAAATGCAGTTGCGCCATGCTGCCCTTCGACGTCGTCGGCCTGGACTCATTCTAGTCCGCTTTGCGGATGATGCAATGGCGCATGCCCTACAATGCAGGCAAGCACACAAGGAGGCCAGGCATGACGATTACCCCGGAAGAACTAGCGGTGCTGATGCAGGAAGTGGAAGTGGCCGATCCCATCGACTTTGCCGACCTGCCCTTCAACGAGCAGGAATTGCGCGGGCTGATCGCCAACCACCTGTGCGAGATGGCCGACGCCATGGAAAGTTTCAGCCCGGAAGACCGCAACCTGGCCTTGCTGGCCGTGGCGGCCAAGCTGGTGCTGGAAAACCTGGTGCTGCACGTGCAGCTGCTGCGCCGCCACGGCTTGCCCGTGGGCGACAGCGTGGAGGCGCTGCTGCAGCGGCTCAAGGGCGGTAGCCAGCCCTAGCGGGCCACCGCCCCGCCGTTACTGCAAGTTGATGGCCGTCAAATAGCCGATATTGCTGCCAGACACACCTTGCGCCGAGCGGATATACAGCACCCCATTGCGCGACAACGACAGGGTCCCGCTCAGGCGATAGGTCCATGCCGCCTGGCGGCTGGCCAGATCGAGCGCATGGGTGTGCTTGCCGCCAGCTATAAACAGCAGGTTGTTGGTCACGATCAAGTCGCCATTGAGTGCCTCTTCGCCCACGCTGGCCAGCGGCCAGGTCCACAACACGGCGCCGTCGCTGACGTTGCGCGCCTCGATCACCTTGCCACTGTCGTTGCCCACATAAATGACGCCGCGCGCCACCACGGGCTGGGTGGTGAAGCGGCCGCTGACCGTCCAGCGCACGCTGCGGCTGCCCGCGTCGACCAGGCTCAAGCTGTTGTCGACCGACTTGCCTGGATACGGCCGCTGGTTCAGCAGCAGCACGCTATTGTCATCGACCAGCACGGGCGCCTGGCGCAAGGAGCTCTTGCCAGTGCCACCGATTACCTGTCCCGGCACGGCCACGCTGAAACGCTTGCTGCCGTCGGCAATATTGAAGGCCGTCAAGGTACCTGCCGCATTGCTATAGACGGTGCCGGCATTGACGGCAGGCGTCCATTCGTCCACATTGCCCAGCTTGGGCAAGTCCAGGCTCGTCGACCAGCGGTTCTGTCCCGTCGTCGCATCCAGCCGCATCACGTCATTATTGCCGCCGAGATAGGCATTCCCGTCGAACAAGGTCGGCGCCGTCAGCTGCGAGGTGGCGACCAGGAGCCCATTGGTATTGGGCTGCCGGACCACGGCCAGCCTGGCGCCGGACTGCGCATTGAAGGTATAGGCATCGTTAATCCCTGCCATGACCAGCCGGTTGCCTGCCACGCCAGGCGCGCCCAGCACGTCGCCCAGCTTCAGCTCCGTTTGCCACGCCGCGGTACCATCGGTTTCCGACAGGGCCGACAAGCGGTAGGTGTAGATGTATTTGAATCGCTCGGCGCTATCGTCTATGGCCACTTCTTCATTGAAATACACGTAACCATTCGCCGTGACCAGCGGACTGATCCTGGTGCTGACGCCGTTGATGCTTGCCGTGCTCTTCCATGACCAGCGGCGCGTAAATTTGCTCGCGTCCAGCGTGGCGGGCACGAATCCCGTGTGCGCTGCATTACCGTTGTAGCCCTCCCAGTCGGTGGCGCCGGACAGCTGGCGCAGGGGCGACAGGGTGCCCTTCATGCCTACCACCGTGATGCTGTAGCTGGCTGTGCGCGGCTGGTAATTGGGCGTGCCGGGAAAGGGGCTGACGAGAACGGAAAAATCCACCGTCCCTGTGTACGTGCCTTCTGCCAGGCCCGGCTTGACGCTGAAGTCCATCAGCCAGGAACCATCAGGCTGCTTGACACGGTTGACCGAATCGAACACTTTGCTGCCTGCGGACGGCTTTTCCTCCCACAGTGGCCGCTGGTCCGTCACCTTGGCGTAAAGCATCACGGTCGCCTGGACCTTGTTGCAGGTTTCACCCGGCTGCTGCACGCAATTGAGATTGACCTGCGACAAATTCATCGCCTGTTCCGGCGATTCGCCCCCGCCGCCGCACGCGGCCAGGGACAGGAAACCAAGCACGGTAAACGGGTATGCAGCGACCCGCAGCCGCGCTGTCAAGAAAGTAGTCATGCCATGTCCAGGTTGCGTTTCACTTCCTCCACGATAGAGGTGAACTTGAAACTCTGGCCATCTTTATAACATGGAAACCAGCCCAAAATCTCACACAATCTCACCGGGTGCTAGGCCTGCTTGCGCACGGCGCGCGCCTGCAATGACACATCGCTTTCCGCCACGGCCACGCAGGGCAGGATGTAGCCATCGAGGCGTTCATCGGGACTGATGCCGGGCCAGTCCACCGTGTAGCGCACCTTGCCCTCTGGCATATGGCAGATGCAGGTGCGGCAGGTGCCGTTGCGGCAGGAGCTGAGCAGGCGGATGCCGGCCAGCTCGGCGGCGGCCAGCAAGGTTGTGCCCGCCTCGGCCGGGAATTGCCAGCCTTGCGGGACGACGGTGATGGTGAAAATAGGGGTGGTCAAGGGCGTGCTCATGCGCCCAGTTTAACAGTCCGCCAGCGCCGTCCAGCTGGCACCCGCCGCATGGCTGCGCAGCACGGCTTCGGCAAAGGCCAGTCCCGCCACGCCATCGTTGACAGTCGGCAGCCAGCTGGCTTCCTTGGGCACGGGCAAGCCCGCCTGCAGCGCGCGGATGGCCAGGGCCGCATCCAGATACAGCTGCGCGAACGCTTCCAGATAGCCTTCCGGATGGCCGGCCGGCACCCGCGTGGCGTGGCGCGCGGCCGCACTGTCGACCCGGCCCGGACGCAACAGCTGGCGGTTGCCGCCCTGCGGCGTGCACCACAGCTGGTTCGGCTGTTCCTGGTCGAAATCCAGCTGCGCCTTGCTGCCGAACAGGCGCAGGCGCACCGTGTTTTCGCAACCGGTCGCCACCTGGCTGGCCCACAGGGTGCCCTTGGCCCCGTTGGCATAGCGCAGCATCACTTGCACGTGGTCATCCAGGCTACGGTTCGGTACAAACGTCGACAGTTCCGCCAGCACGGCCTGCGGCGTCAATCCGCTGACGAACTGCGCCAGGTGGTAGGCATGCAAGCCGACGTCGAGCAGGGTGCCGCCAGGCCCGGCTTTCAGCGGGTCGTTGTGCCAGTTGCCTTCGCTCATGCCTCCTGCAGTGATCGCGTCGGCCAGCCAGTCCTGAGAATACTCGACTTGCACGAGGCGCAGCTCACCGATCTCGCCCGCCTCGACCATGGCTTTCGCATGGCGCAAGAGCGGGTAGCCGCTGTAGGTATGCGTGAGCGCAAACAGCAGGTTTTTTTGCTCGGCCAGCGCCGCCAGTGCCTGGCCTTCCGCCAGAGAGATGCCCAGCGGCTTGTCGCAGATCACGTGGATGCCCGCCTGCATGAAAGCCGTGGCGACGGGCGCGTGCAGGTGATTCGGCGTGACGATGGCCACGGCCTCGATGCCGTCCGCCCTGGCCGCCTCCGCCTGCGCCATGGCGCGGTAGTCGCTGTAGCAGCGCTCGGGCGCCAGGTGCAGCGCGGCGCCGCTGTCGCGGGCGCGCTGCGGATCGGACGACAGGGCACCCGCCACCAGTTCGTATTGGTCATCGATGCGCGCCGCGATGCGGTGCACGGCACCGATGAACGCGCCCTGCCCGCCCCCTACCATGCCCAGCCGTAAGCGTCGCTGCATGTCGTCTCCTATTTCAAGCCAAGCAAGTGATGGATTTGATCCTGGTCAACCGCGCTACCTGCAAAATCGTCGAACGCGTGTTCGGCCACGTGGATGATGTGCTCGCGGATGAAACGCGCCCCCTCGGCCGCACCATCTTCCGGGTGCTTCAGGCAGCACTCCCACTCCAGCACGGCCCAGCCCGGGAAATCGTACTGCGCCATCTTGGAAAAGACCGCCTTGAAGTCGATCTGCCCATCGCCCAGCGAGCGGAAGCGGCCGGCCCGGTCTTGCCAGTCGGCATAGCCGCCATACACGCCCTGGCGCCCGTTGGGCCGGAATTCCGCATCCTTGACGTGAAACGCCTTGATGCGCGCGTGATAGATGTCGATGAAAGCCAGGTAGTCGAGCTGCTGCAGCACGAAGTGGCTGGGGTCGTACAAGATCGAGGCGCGCGGGTGATCGTTGACGGCGGCAAGAAAACGCTCGAAAGTTACGCCGTCATGCAAATCCTCGCCCGGATGCAGCTCATAGCAAAGGTCCACGCCCGCCGCGTCGAATGCATCGAGGATGGGCAGCCAGCGCTTGGCCAGTTCGGCGAACGCGGTTTCCACCAGCCCCGCCGGGCGCTGCGGCCACGGGTATAGATACGGCCAGGCCAGCGCGCCGGAAAACGTCACGTGCGCCGTCAAGCCCAGCCTCTGCGAGGCGCTAGCCGCCCACAGCAGTTGCTGCGTGGCCCAGGCCGTGCGCGCAGCCGGATCGCCACGCACATGTTCGGGCGCAAAGCCGTCGAACAGCGCGTCGTAGGCGGGATGCACGGCGATCAACTGGCCCTGCAAATGCGTCGACAGTTCCGTCACCTGCAAGCCATGGCGCGCCAGCAAGGCTGTCACATCATCGCAATACTGCTGGCTATTGGCCGCCTGTTCCAGGTCTAACAGGCGCGGCGCCGTCGGCAGTTGCAAGCCCTTGTAGCCCAGGCCGGCCGCCCATTGCGCCAGGTGTTCGAGCGAATCGAACGGCGGCGCATCGCCGAGAAACTGGGCCAGGAAAATGGCCGGGCCCTGGATGGTTTTCATATCGATGTCCTGTTAGATAAAGCCGGGGTCAGACCCTCAATGCCGCTAACGCAAAGGTCATTGCTAGCGCGCGAGGGGGTCTGACCCCAGAATTTAAAAAGGCGAGTTCGGAAAGTAAAACTGCTTGGCGTTCTCGCGCGTGATCAGCACCGAGGGGATGATCGTGTTGGCCGGCAATTTATCACCTTTCAGGCGCGCTTCCGTCGTCAGTTTGATGGCGTCGTACATGAACTTCGGTGAGTACGACACATCCGCCACGATCAGCGGATCGGAACCATCCATGATCTTTTTCACGGCGCCTTTCGCGCCCGCGCCGCCGAACACTTGCTTGATGTCCGTGCGCTTGGCTTGCGCGATGGCTTTTTGCACGCCGATGGCCATGTCGTCATCGGCGGCCCAGACGGCGTCGATGTGCTTGAAGCGGGTCAGGTAATCCTGCATGACCTTGAACGCGTCGTCGCGGTTCCAGTTGCCGTACTTGGCGTCCAGCACCTTGATCTCGGGATGGCCTTTCATGACGGCACTGAACGCGTCAAAGCGCTCGTTGTCGAGGGTGGTCGGCATGCCGCGCAGCACGACGATATTGCCCTTGCCATTCAGGCTTTTCGCCAGGTATTCGGCCGGCAGCTTGCCAAACGCCGTGTTGTCGCCGGCGATGTAGGCATCCTGCGACTGCGTGTTCGTCAAGCCGCGGTCGACCACCGTCACGTACACGCCCTTGTTTTTCACTTGCGCCACGGGCTGCGTCAGCGAGGCCGACTCGATGGGGAAGATCACCAGGGTGTTGATCTTATTCACCGTCAACATGTCCTGCAGCTGGTTCGCCTGTTCGGGCGCCGTGGCGGCAGTCTTGACGATGATTTTCAGTCCCGGATGGGCTTTCTCCAGTTCCGCCTTGGCCTGGTTCGCCCACCAGACGATGCCGGAAGTAAAGCTGTGCGTGGCCGTGGGAATGGCCACGCCGACTACCAGCTTCTCCGCCGCCTGCGCGTGCCCCATCGGCAGCGCCCACGCCTGCATCACCAGCACTGCTACCCCTGCTACCCGTATAAAGCTCTTCATGCTGCTCTCCTCCAAGGTTGTGGGCGCCCGTTGGCTGCCCTTTCAGAACGCCGCTCTTGTTTTATTTGCGGCCTCGCTGCAGGAAGGCGACGGCGATGATCACCACGCCTTGCACTGCGGCATTCAGGTAGACACTGATGATGCTGGTCAAATTCAGGATATTGCTGATCACGGACAAGAGGATGGCGCCGATCACGGTGCCGACGATGCGCCCCTCTCCCCCCTTCAGCGCCGTGCCGCCGACGACGACGGCGGCGATGGCTTCGAGTTCCCACAGCAAGCCCGTGGTCGGCGTGGCCGAGCCCAGGCGCGGCACGTACAGCACCGTGGCGATGCCCACGCAGACGCCCAGCAGCATGTAGGTGGCAATCTTGACCCGGTCGACATTGATGGCCGCATAGCGCGCCACTTGCTCGTTGGAACCAATCGCCTGCACATGGCGGCCAAAGGTCGTACGGTTGAGGATGATGGCGCCGGCCGCCGCAACGAACAGAAAGATCCAGATGGGGATCGGCGCGCCCAGCACGCTCGTGTAGTAGACGGGGCTGTACAGCTCGGACAGGGTAGCGTCCAGGGTCAGCGCGCCGCCGTCGGCCAGGTAGGTGAGCACGGCGCGGAAGATGCCAAGCGTCCCTAGGGTCACGATGAACGGTTCGATATTGCCCTTGCTGATCAACAAGCCATGCATCAGGCCAAAACCGGCGCCCAGCACCAGCGCCATGGCGATGCCCAGCACCAGCATGGTGATGGGCGCCAGGTCGCCGCCCGCGCCTTGCGCCAGCGCATTCATGAAATAGATCATGCAGCCGGCGATCAGGGCCGCCATCGAGCCGACGGACAAATCGATGCCACCGGAAATAATCACGAAAGTCATGCCGACGGCGATGATGCCGATAAACGCCGTGCGCGTGAGCACGTTCATCAGGTTGTCGACAGTGGCGAAGTCGCCATTGAGCAAGGTGCCCGCGATGCACAGAGATAACAGGCCCAGCACGGGGCCGAAGCCCTTGATGCGCGCGCCGAATTGGGCCAGGGGGGATACGCTCGTATCAGTGCGTGCCGGTTGCATGGGCAATCAACTCCTCTTCAGTCAGGTGGTCAGCAGACAGGGTGGCCTGCAAGGTGCCGGCGCGCATCACGGCGACGCGGTGGCACAGGCCGATCAATTCGATCAGTTCGGATGAAATCACGATCACGGCACGCCCTTCGGCGGCCAGGCGGTGGATCAGGAAATATATGTCGCGCTTGGCGCCCACGTCCACGCCACGGCTCGGCTCGTCCAGCACGACGACACGCGGGTCAGAGTGCAGGTATTTCGCCAGCGCCAGCTTTTGCTGGTTGCCACCCGACAGCATGCGCGCGCGGCTGTCGAGGTCGCCCGTGCGGATATTGAAGTCCGCCACGGCCTTGGCCAGCGCCGCTTTTTCCCCGGCCACATCGAGCCACGGCCGCGCATAGCGTTCCATCGTCATCATGGTGAGGTTTTCGCGCAAGCCCAGGTTCACGTGCAAGCCCTTGCCCTTGCGGTCTTCGCTCAGATACGTCATGCCGTGCTGCATGGCTTGCTTGGGGGTGCGGATATCCACGGGCTGGCCATTGAGATGGATCACACCCGCGCTGCGCGGACGCAAGCCCAGCAAGGCCTCGAACGATTCCGTGCGCCCCGCCCCCACCAGGCCAGCAAAGCCCAGCACTTCGCCGGCGCGCACCTCGAACGACAGCTCTTTCGCCCAGCCCGGCACGCACAAGCCCTGCACTTTCAGCAACACGGGAGCGTCTTTCGACAGCGCCACTTTGGCCGGGAACATGTCGGACAATTCGCGTCCCACCATCAGGTTCGCCATCTGCTGGCGCGTGAGGCTGGCCGTCGGCTCGCGCGTGACGAAACGCCCGTCGCGCATGACGATGACCTCGTCCGTGTTGCGCTCGACTTCATCGAGCTTGTGGGAAATGTAGAGGATGGTCACGCCGTCCGCTTTCAGCTGCGCCATCACGGCAAACAAACGCTGGGTTTCCGACGATGTCAGGGTGGCGGTCGGCTCATCCATGATCAGGAAGCGGGCGCGGCGCGACAGGGCCTTGGCGATTTCCACCAGCTGTTTCTCGGCGACGATGAGGTCGCGGATTTTTGTATCGGGCGAGACGTCCAGGCCCACCTGTTTCAGATAGCGCGACGCCTCTTCCCCCATGGCGGCCTCGTCCAACAGCCAGCCGCGCGTCTTCTCATGGCCCAAAAACATGTTTTGCGCCACCGTCAGGTGTTCGGCCAGGTTGAATTCCTGGTGGATCAGCACGATGCCGGCCGACTCCGCCGCGCGCGAACTGCCAAAGCGCTGGGGCTGGCCATCGATCAGCAATTGCCCTTCGCTCACGCCTTCGTAGCCGGCGAGAATTTTCATCAGGGTCGACTTGCCGGCGCCATTTTCGCCCAGCAAGCCATACACACGCCCCGGCGACAGGGTAAAGCTGACGCCATGCAAGACGCGCACGGGGCCGAAATCCTTGCAGACCCCTTCAAAACCGACGGCAACGCTCACTATGCACTCCCTCGCAAAATTAACTGGTGTTGCAGCAGCACGCCAGGCACACTGGCCGCCGGGTCCGCCAGCCGTTGCAGCAGCAGGCGCGCCGCAGTCTCGCCCAGCTCGCGCATCGGTTGCGCAATCGTCGTGAGGCCGGGATCGATCTGCGCGGCAATGGCGATATCGTCGAAGCCGATCACGGCCACGTCCTGCGGCACGCGCTTGCCCAGCTGCCGCAGCGCGCTCAGCACGCCGATGGCCAGGGTGTCGGAGACGGCAAAGATGGCCGTCGGCGCATCGGGCTGCGCCATCATGTCCAGCGCCGCCTGCGTGCCGGCCGCATAGTCGAGGCTTTGCACCGTGTGCACCCACTGCGGCTGCACGGGCAGGCCAGCCGCCGCCAGCGTGTCCAGGTAGCCCTGCTGGCGTTGCCGTGCGTACAGGTAGCGCTCGTCCGAATTGATCAGGCCGATGCGCGTGTGGCCGCGCGCCAGCAGATGCGCGACGGCGTCCGACGCAGCCCGGTGGTTGTCGATGCCGACATACGGCACGGCCACGCCGGGGTCAAATTCGCAGCACGCCACCCATGGCAGGCTGGCGGACTCATGCGACAGCGCATGCTGCACCGTGTCCGGATCGAGGCAGATGGCGCCATCGGCGCGGTGCATGCGCAGCAAGTCGAAATACGAGCGCTCGCGCCCGGCGTCGGCGCCCGTGTCGCACAGCAAGACGAAATAGCCATGCTCGCGCGCCACCGTGTCGATGCCGCGCACGATCTGCGCATAGAAAGGATTGCCCACGTCGGGCACCATGGTCAGCAGCATGCGGCTCTCGGCCGTGCGCAGGCTGCGCGCCAGGTGGTTCATGCGGTAGCCCAGCGCGGCCACCGACGCCAGCACCTTGTCGCGCGTGGGCGCCCGTACCCCGCTCTGCTCATTCATCACGCGCGAGACAGTGGCCACCGACACCCCCGCATGCGCGGCAACGGCGCTGATGGAGACGGTTTCAGTCGGTAACGGCGAAGGAACGGCTGCTGGCATGATGCTCTTCAATAAAATGTAATCGATTACATTTATAAGCCAGCGGCGCTCCTGATGCAAACATTATCGATGTTGCGGTGCGCAAAAAACAGGCAGGAAATGCACAGGCAAGGCGCAAAAATCGGCCCGATGCGAACCGTCAAACGCTGCCGTGCAGAGCAAGGGAATGGCGTCTGCTGCACGGCAAAATGGCCGCGCAACAGGCCAGGGAAAAACTTATTTGAGCATGCCGCAAAAGGTCTCGGGATTGCCGTCGAGAATCACGCCGCTGGGCCAGCGGTGGCTGCGCTGCTGCGCCCGCAACAGGGAGGCCGCCAGCGCCGAGTCGCCATCGACGGCGTAGACGAAGACGGGCATGTTCAGGGTGGCCGCGTCGGCCAGCAGGTTCGGATTCGCGTCGAGGCTGCGCGCATCCACGTGCACGCCAACGGGCATGCCGATCTGCTTTTGCACGCGCTGCAGCCAGGGCTTGTCCAGCTTGGGCGCGCGGGCATTTTTCGCCAGGTAGCGGCTGACCCGGTTGGTGCCGGCCGCCTGCGCATTGCGCGCGTCAAACACCAGCAAGCCAAGGTAGCCCTGCGGGTCGGCGCGGCGCGCGCATGCCAGGTTGTTCGGCACGCCCGAGGTCAAAAACCAGTTGCCGTGTTTGATACCGCCGCGCAATTGCGCCACCAGCGCGCCGATCGGCGCACACGAGGGCACGACATCCTTGATTTCCGCATTCAAGGTCTTGCCGGGAAAGGCCGTGGCCAGGTCGGCGATATCGGTGACGAACGGCGGCGTTTCCGGCGTGGCCACGCCACGGTTCTTCATGCTGGCGGCGCGCCAGTCGTCCGCCGTCAATTGTTTCACGGTACGGGGCGAGCCCGTATCGACCACCCTGCCCGTCAACAGGTCGTGGTGCACGACCCAGTTGCCGTCGCCCAGCAATTGCAAATCCGTCTCGACACCGTCCCAGGTGCCGAAATAGGTGTTGCGCAGGGCGCTCAGCGAGTTTTCCGGTGCATTGCCGGCGCCACGGTGGGCGTGGACCTTCATGCCCTGGCAATCGGCGTGCACGGCCGTGCTGACCATGCACAGCAGCAAGGCCAGCGCGGCCGCCTTATTTTTGTCCCGGATGATAGCCATAGTGAATTCCTTGCAAAACATGAATGCGGATCGCTTCGTTGACGGGGTAGCTGTAGCCCTGGCCCACGGCCACCACGTGCGTGATATTGGCGAGAATGGCCTTGCCGGCGATGTTCCAGCGCGTGCTGTCGGGCTCGGGCTGGCGCGTCCAGTCCAGCATTTGCGTAAACAGCTCGCTGCGCGTGACGTTATTGTCGAGCACCGACAAGATACCCCAGGTGCCCGCGAAGGCCGTCGCCAGCACGCCCGTGGCGATCCAGGCGGAACGGCGGCTCAGCTGGCCATCGGCCCCGGCCTGCTCGCCGCGGCGCATGGCCAGCAGCAATAATACGACGGTGGCGATCAGGTACAGCAATTTCGAGAAGTGGCCGATGGCCCCCAGCAGCGAGAAGAACAGGGCCACGGGCGGCACGATGGCGGCGCGCGCCGCTTCCTTGCCCTCGTGGAAGAACCTGCCGCCCGGCTCGAAATCCGTGCGGCTGGCGCGGTACTCCACCAGCTTTTCCGCCGTCTGGCGATCGAGGAACTGGTCGAACAGACGGCCGAACTCGGCCGGATTCGCATACGCGGCCTGCACCGAGGCGCCGGCCGGCAATTTCAAGGCGTCGCGCAATTCCGCCTGCACGCCCGGTCGGGCGACAAAGGCGGCAAACGGCAGGCCCGGCGGGATGCGTTCGCCACGCAGCGTGACGCCTTTGCTGGCCGCCTCGGCCGTGTAGCGGCGCTTCACGGCGGCGCGGAAGCCCCGCTCGTCGTCGGTTTTCCAGTTCGCGGGCACGGGTACTTTCTTGCGCACATTGCTGACCACGGCCGCCTGGCGCCGCATCGGCACCGAATGCGGCTGCCAGCCCCGCCGCGACAGGCTGTTGCGGTATTCTTCCCACGACGATTGCTGCTTGGCGCGCAAGCCGGCATCGCTATCGGGAATGATGCCCGCATACAATTCCCACTTGCCGGCCAGTTCGCGCATCGCCTCCTGGTATTTGTCATAGTAGCCGGACGGCCCGCCGGCCACCTGGCGCACATTGGCGCGCACCAATTGCTCCTTGGCCGGTCCCATGCGCTCATCGAGGTGCTTGACGGACACGGCCAGGAAGGGAAAGAGCGCCAGGAACGACTTGCCTTCCGGTTTCGCGAACAGGGTGGGATCGTCGACCAGGCCCTGCAGCTGCAAGCTGCCGCCTACCAGCGAACGCTGCAGCAAAGTGGTATTGAAGGCCATGCGGCGAAATTCCGCATCGCGCGTATTGACCAGCACGTTCACCGTGGTTTTCAGCACGCCGAAGACGACACCGGCCGTGACCACGCAGCAGACGATGATCTTCAACCAGCCGGGGCCGCTGCCGCCCTTGCCGCCATTTTTCAGGCGCCGGCGCCACATCAGCTGCAGCACCACCAGCGCGGCGGCGATGCCCGACAGGCTGCGGCCATAAAACTCCACGCCTTCCACGTCTTCCGGCTTGACGTTGCCACCCACCACGTCGAGCAGGCGGGCATTGAAGCCCAGCTCGAAGCACAAATACACGATCGTCAGGACGATCAGGATCAAAGTCTGCCGGATTTGCAGACTGCGCAAACTTGCGGCCATCTTATTTCCTCAAATCCAGAACAACGGGCTTGATTTCTTCCGTCTGGAAACTCATGGCGGCCGGCACGCGCGACGCGCTGTCGGCGGCGCGCGCGGCCGGCGCCGTCATGGCGGGGGCGGATGGCACCGTGCGTACCGGCGCGGCTGCTTCCTGCGCCACCTGGCGCCGGTTGCGGCTGGCGGCGCGGCTAGTGGTTTTTGGCGCGGGCGCGCTGGCCGGCGCGGCCGCTGGCGGCGCGGGGATCACGCGCCCGCCATTGCCTTCGCTGCCGGGCAGGTTGGCAATGACGGGGCCGGTGGCGCGCAAGGCGTCGTCGGCAAACGGCTGCGCGCGCGTATCGACGCCCGGCGGCACGGGTACGCTGGCGTTGAGCAAACGGCTGTCCGTGTAGACCATGCGCGACAGCCGGTTGTAGTTGGGGAAATCGATATTCAGCGAACGGCCATCGGCCGCCAGTTCCACGCGGGGGCGGTCCTTGCAGTTGCCCACCGTCCACTGCAGCACGTCCGTGCCCTGGAAGGCCAGCACTTCATAGCGGTAGGCGCAGCCGCGCTCCTGCGTTTCGACGATCACCACGGTGCGCTCGCCCACGTTTTCCACGCGCGCCACGCGGGCCGTGACAGCCTTGTCCAGCGGCACGACGCGGAACGCCTGCGACAGCTTGATCGAATACTTGCCTTTCGGATCCTTGCGCAAGGTGCCTTCCGTGCCGTCGCGCAAGCGGAAGGTGGACACCGGCGTGCCGAACAGCTCGGCCGTATCCAGGCCCACCATCACGCCGCCACGGCCATTCGGCGTCATGGCGCAGCCCGTCAACAGGACGCCGGCGGCCACGCCAGCGATCCACTTGCGCCAGTGCGCGGATGCAAAATTTTTATACGTTGCCATGCTTGATAACTTTCTCTTATTAAATTCAGGGATTGACGACGGCCAGCGGATTACCCGGGCCTGGCAGCGGCAAGACTTTCTGGCGGTCGCGCGACAGCAGGGTGAAGGCACCCAGGGTATCCGGTCCGGCAACGATTTCCAGCTGCTCGCGCTGCAGCCAGGTGCGGATCTCCGCCTCTGTTGCATCGGCGCGGAACAGCACGCGCAGGCGCACGCCCGTCTCGACGCCGCTGCCGCCGCTGCGGAATTCCGCATTGCCGACCACGGCCTGCTCTTTCGGCAGGAACAGCCAGGCCGACTGCACCACCATCACGCTGGCGGCCACGGCCGTGACGATCTTCAGCCAGCGGTTCGCATTGGCCGCCTGCACCGGTTTCACGGGCGCGACGGTATCGCTCGCCGGCGTGGCCGGGGTAATCTGCAATTGCTGCAGCCCCTGGCGCAGCAATTGCCGGTAGGCCACGCGGCCATCCTTGCCCAGTTCGCTCGACAAGGGCGTGCCAGTCAGCGCATAGTCGCCGCCGGGCAAGGCCACGCGGGCGATCACGCCGGGCGCCGCCGTGGCGCCATTCGCGCGGCCATGCGTTTCCAGCCAGCGCGCCGCCTGCACGCGCTCCTGGCTGAACATGCCCAGGCAGGCGCCCAGGTCCGTCACGGCCACGCTCAGCGGCATGTCGCACAGCACCAGGCCGGCGCGCGGATCGACGGGCGCGTCGCGCGCCTCGACCACCAGGCCGCAGGCGTCCGCATACGCTGTGTCCGGCGTGACGAGCCAGCCGCGCCAGCGCTGCCGCGTGCTGTCCCAGGCATCGAGCAGCACGGCGCCAAAGCCGGGATAGCGCGCCAGCAGGTGGATTTGTCCGCCGGCGATGGGCCGCGCAGCCAGCGGCGCGGCGTCGCTGCGGCGCGCAAAGCGTTGCTGCACGTGTTCCGGCACGGCGACGCCGCGCCAGTCGGGGGTGGCGCCGGCCACCTCGCCGTCCAGCATGTCGACTGACGATGGAGGAGACGGCAGGCGCGCGGCAACGATGGCCAGCGTGGGCGTCAATGCATTCATGCCGAAGGCCTTTCATCGGGGTTCGAGGGAGTGGACGCGGGGTCCATGTGCAGGGATAACGCGGCCAGGCACAAAATATCCAAAACTATTTGCGCCGCCTGCAGGTCGCGTGCCGCCAGGCCATCGCCCACGCGCAATTTGAGCAGGTTCAAGACCCAGCTGCCCAGCAGGGTGGCGCGGTGGGCCGGCTCGACCACCTGGCGCCCCGCGCTATTCGCCTCGCCCTTCTGCTTGTGCACCAGGCCCAGCTTGCCGCCGTGGTAATGCGCCGACGCGATCTGTTCAGCCAGTTCCTTGACGGGCATGCCGCCGCAGCCGCAATGGCGCAGCAGCAAGATCAAGTCATGCGGCAAGGTGGTGATGAACAGGTCGGCCGCGTCGCGCACTTGCAGTGGCGTCAGCTGGTAGTCGCGCAGCGGCTCGGCATAAGAATCGGGCGCCTGCAGGTCACAGCCCTCTTGCGCATCGGCATCGTCGAAATCGCGCTGCTTGCGCAGCTGGTCAATGATGAAGCGCTTGAAGTACAGGAACAGGGCGCCCACGTGATGGGGCGCCGCATCGCTGTCTCCGTGCAGGACTTTTTCAATGAAGAACTGGTGCCGCAGGTCGGCCAGGGACTCGCCCAGCGACGCGGCCTCGCGCGGGCGGCATGGCGTCAGCGCGGCGATGACGCGCTGGTAAAACTCGCCCAGTTCGCCTTGCGTCAGCTGCTGGCGGCGGGTCCAGAAAGCATGAATAGGTTCAAATTGTTCCGATTGCACAGCCGGTCCGATCATGTGTTGGGGCGGCGCGCGCCACTGGCCGGAAGCAAGGCTCGCCGGTAAAGAAGAAATACGCTGGACAACAAGACAAACTTGTCAGTCAGGTAAAATGCATTCGGGCAATTTTCTCATACCACACTGGAAATCGCTAACTTTTGTTACTTCCACGACAATTTCCGAGCCGCCGATGCAACGCCTGATTCCCTTGTTCCTGAGCCTGTTCTGTTTACTTTGCGCCAACATGGCGCAGGCCGCCGTGCAGGCCAGCGCGCCAGCGGCCCCCGGCAAGCGCATCGCGCTGGTGATCGGCAATGCCGCGTATCCGCAGCCATTGTTGAACCCCGTCAACGATGCGCGCGCCATGGCCGAACGCTTGCGCCGCCTGGGCTTTGAAGTGCTGCTGCGCACGGACATCACGGCGGCGCAATTACAACAGGCCTCGGCGCAATTTTCCACGCAGGCGCGCGGCGCCGACATCGCCCTGGTGTTTTACGCGGGCCACGGCGCGCAGGCAGGCGAAGCGAACTATGTGCTGCCGCTGGGCGCGAACATGAACGCGCTGAGCGCGTCGGCCATTGCCGCGCAGGGCGTGTCCGTTTCCAGCCTGGCGGGCGACCTGCAGCGCACGGGCGCGCGCGGCGCCGTGCTGATCCTCGACGCCTGCCGCCAGGAATATACGCGCGGCGGTGCCACCGTGCCTGTGCCCGGCGGCAGCAATGCGGCCAGCCACGGCTTTGCCGACACGCAAGCGCCGCGCGGCGTGGTGATCGCCTATTCGGCCGGCCCCGGCGCCCTGGCGCGCGATTTCTGGTCGCCCGATTCGCGCAACAGCCCGTACACCAGCGCCCTGCTCGACGCGCTCGATGCACCGGGCTTGCCCATGGGCGATGTATTTTCGCAAGTGGCGGCCAGGGTTGCCGCCATGACGCACGACGTGCAAAAACCGCGCGTCTCGTTCGGCGAAACCTCGGCGCGCCTGGTGCTGAACATGGGCAGCGGCAAGGGCGTCAGCCAGCCAGCACCTGGTGTGCTGGCCGCAGGCAACAGCGGCATGCGCGCTCCGGCGCCCGCGCCAGCCCCGGTGCCCCCGGCGGTGGCCAGCACGGCCCCCGGTGCGAAAGTGTGGCCAGGCAATGTGCTGCAAGACATCAACTATGAGATCCGCATGCAGATCGCGGCACGGCCGTTTCCCCGCCAGCAGCTGGAAAAGCGCGCACGCACGGGCGACCTGGTCGCGCTGACGGCGCTCGGCTACGGCATCGGCGGCGGCGACGCCGGCATCAAGCAGCCGAAGGCGGGCATGCAGTGGCTGGAAAAAGCCGCCGCCAAGGACTTTCCCATCGCCCAGACCTATCTGGCGGAATTGCTGATGGTCAAGGGCGACCCGGCCTCGTTGAAACGCGCGGGCGTGCTGCTCGACGCCGCATCGCAGGCCGGCTACAGCCCCGCCCATGCGTATAAATTCGACCTGGCGCGGCGCACGGGCGCGCCGCCACAGGACGCGGCACGCCACTTGCAGGACGCCTTCATGGGCTTGATGAAGGATTACCAGGGCGCCGCCAAGGACCTGATGCAGCCGCCCAAAAAATAATCTGAAAAAATTTTGTATTTCCCTGAGCTGCCCCCGTTATCCGTGGGTACATGCAATAAAGCATGACAGCTCTCAGGGAAATTCCATGCACGCATCCAGCCCAGCAGCAAGCAGCGCCACGCAACGTGGCCGTATCCTCGCCTACCAGCCCAGCGGACAAGGTTCCGTCAGCGTGGCAGGCATTCAACATGCGTTCGACGTGGCCACGCACTGGCGCTCGGACGTGGCGCCCGCCATCAACGCCGTCGTCGACGTGCGCTTTGACGATACAGGCAGCCTCGACACCGTCAGCGCCGTGGCGACACAGCAGCTGGCGCAGGAAGAAATGGCCGGCGCGGCGAAACTGGCGCGCGAAAAAAGCCAGCAGTTGTGGGGCCGGGCCGTGTCCGCCCTGGGCATCAAGGTGCTGGCCAGCCTGGGCGTCCTGATCGCCGGCGCCTTTATCTTCAACACCATTGGCATCCGCCTGTTCGCCAGCGTCTCGCGCACCTACTGGCAGCTGCTGGGCCTGTCCGCCGACAGCCTGGAGAGCTTTGCCCGCGATGGCGGCGGCGGTTTTACCTCCGCACAATTTTTCTTCCTGCTGGCCATTGCCGGATGCTTCGCCACCATGGCCAGCAGCCACCCGAAAGCGGCGCTGGGCAAGTGCGCGCCCCTGCTGTTCATCGTCATCCACAGCAGCTTGCTGTTCATCAAGATCAAGGGTGCCGTCAGCGATGCGGGCAGCGCCATGGGCGGCATCATGGGCACCCGCGCGGCCCGCATGGCCGAGCAGATGGCCAGCGAAATGCTGGGCCAGGTCTGGCAAGGACTCTCGTTCGGCATCGGTTTTTACCTGGTGCTGGCCGCATCCATCGTCCTGGCCGCTTACGGCGTCGGCGAATACAAACGCTTGGGAGGCAAGCACTGAAAACCTACTGCGCAGCCCACTTCCGGGTCGGCGTTGCTCACCGTACATAAAGTACGGTTCCGCTACTCAACCCGGCATTGGGCTTGCTCGCTACGGTTTTCAGCGCTGCCGTGACTTTCACAACCCTAAAAACTAACACCGTCACTACCTTTTAACTGATCTTAAAGGAAATATCATGAACCGCACCCTCCCCGCCCTGCTCGCCATCGCCATCCTGCTGTCTGCCTGCGGCAAGCCCGCCGAGCATGCCACGCCGGCGGCTTCGGCGCCCGCCACCAGCGTGGCCGACATGGCCGCCAAGGCGCAAGTGAAGGCGGCCGCCGCCAGCCTGCCGCAAGCGGACGCCGCCACGCCAACATCGAGCTATGTCGACATCACCAGCGGCAACCAGTTGATGTACAGCTACCTCGCCCTGTCCGGCGTGCCGCCCGACTACGCGGCCGTGGCGCAGCGCATCTCGCGCGAATATGCGGGCAGCAACGATGCCTTCCGCAAACAGGAAGTGCTCGACGCCCTGAAACCGCAGATCGACGCCAAGGTCAATGAGGCGAAAACCAAGCGCTACCTGCGCTACCAGATCAATGGCCAGGGCGCGCTGTCGCCGTACGCGATGGACAAGGCCGCCTTCCCCGCCAAGTTCGCCGAAGCGGGCACGTATTACTACATGTACGACAACGGCGACTACAAGCTGGCGTTCACGAATGGCGATGGCTACTCGCTGCTGAAAGTGGACCAGGACGCGGCTCGCAAGATCGAAGCGGCGCGCAGCGGCTACAAGGACTTTGCCATCATCGTGTATGCCTACGCCCAGGAAGCGGACATGGCCAGCAACCAGGTCAAGGCGCAGATCGTCAAGGTGGCGATCAAGCTGAATGGGGAAGAAATTCCCGTTCAACAAGCGATGTAAGCCCAAGGTCAGGTAGCGGGGTCGAACCCTGAGGGGCCGACCCCGGCCTTCGTTTTGGGTTCACGACCTCGCCACTTGCAGTTACACTATTCGCCAACGACATCGAGAGTGAGACATGGGCGAACAGACACTGGCGGAACAACAGCTGGCCAAGGGCCGGCAACTGCAGCAGCAAGGCAAGCTGATCGAGGCGATCAACGCCTACCAGGCGGCCTACAAGCAGGACCCGGCCCTGGCCGAAGCGCAGCATTTCCAGGGCCTGGCGATGCTGGAGCTGGGCCAGGGCACCATCGGCCTGGGCCTGTTAAAACTGTCGCTCAGGCAGCAGCCGGACAATGCCCTGTTCCACTACAACCTGGGCAATGTGCTGCGCGGCACGGACAGCGCAGCGGCGCTGGACAGCTATGCCACGGCGGCGCGGCTGGCCCCGCACGAGCACGATTTCGCCATCAGCCATGCGGAATTGCTGCTGGGGAAACAGCACCTGCAGGAAACCATCGCCGAACTGGAACGCGCCCACGCGCTGCGCCCGCAACGCTGGCAAACCCTGCAGGGCCTGGCCGAGCTGTACTACCGCACGGGGCAGCAGGAACTGGCGCTGGCCCGCTACGCGCAAGCCCTGGCGCTGCACCCGGCGCTGGCGGACAGCTGCCGCATCGGCTTTGCCCACCCTGCGCCGGCGGGCAGCGAACAGTCCAGCGTGCCGGAGGTGGCCGCCGGGCTGCAAGACTTCCTGCGCGAAACAGACCTGCACATCCTCGACGATTTCCTGCCCGACCCGGCCGCCTGGCGCGCGCAGGCGCTGACGCTGCCGTTCGCGCAGCAGCGCTATGCGGGACAGAACTATCCGGGCAGCCAGACGGATGGCCAGCCCAGTCAAGCCATCATGGAACGCATCGCCACGGCGCTGGGCCGCCCCATCCGTTTCATCTCGCCCGACAACGGCTCCTACCGCCTCAGCTATGCGGACGCCATGGCGCGCACGGATATCCACGTGGACAACGAGACGGGCAACAATTTCAATTTCTACGCGGGCGTGCTGTATTTGAACCCGCCCGAGCAGTGCCAGGGCGGCACCACCTTCTGGCGCCACCAGCCCAGCGGCTGGTACCGGAGACTGCCGGAAGCGGACGTGAAAGCGGGTGGCTACGCCAGCTTCAAGGATTTCCAAAAACGCTGGCTGCCAAACAGCACAGTGCAGAAATTCAACGACCTGCAGGAACAGCGCGACAGTTGGCAAGCCTTGCTGGAAGTACCCATGCGCCACAACCGCCTGATCGTCTACAAGGGACACTACTTTCACTCGATCAGCAATGTGTTTGGCGACACGCCGGAGAATGGCCGCCTGGTGCAGCTGTTCTTCTTTGAAGTGCCCGATTGAGCATGCTGCGCGGGCATTGTCGGATTACGCCCTGCGGGCTAATCCGACCTACCTGTTACCGTGCCATCCGTCGGTCGGATTAGCGGAACGCGTAATCCGACACAGCTCCCACAGCGACGGTTCAACACATGTCCGCGGCCGTGGTGCGCACAGACACAAGCACCACGGCATCGATTCAATACATGTGGTTGTTGAGCGTAGGTCGGATTAGCGGAACGCGTAATCCGACACAGCTCCCACAGCGACGGTTCAATACATGTCAGCGGCCGTGGCGCGTACGGCTTTTAACAGCATATCCGCGCCCGGCGACAACAAATGATCCTGCTGGCGGATGATGCCGAAGGCATCCATCTTGCACGGCAGTTCGATCGGCAAGATGCTCAGCACGTTCAGGGATGCGTAGTAATGCGCCACTTCCGTCGGCATCACGTGCAGGGAATCCGTCTGCTGCAGCAAGGACGTGATCAGGAGCAAGGCGGTCGTGTCGACGACGTCGACAGGCGGTTCCAGGCTGGCGCGGCGGAACATCATGTCGAAGCGGTGGCGCAGGATGCTGCCTTGCGGCGGCAAGATCCACGGCTGGCCCGCCAGGTCCTTCAATTGCAGATTCTTGCGCGATAGCAGCGGATGGCCATTGCGCGCCACGGCGCTGGCCGGCTCTTCCGTCAATTCCTCGTAGATCAGCCCTGCGCTGCTTTCCTTTTCCAGGATGCGCCCGATCATGAAGTCCAGGGTACCGTGCTGCAGCATGTCCATCAGGGTATTGCTGTGCTCGAGGTGCACGCCGATGCGCATCAGCGGCGCCTGCTGCTTGATGCGCGCAATGGCGCGCGGCAACAAGGCCATGGCCGGCGTCATGATGACCCCCACTTCCACCTGGCCCGTCAGGCCCGACTTCAAGGCGACGATGTCGTCATGCGCCAGCGACAGGCTGGTTAATGCCATGCGCGCGTGGCGTATCATCGTCTCGCCGTAGATGGTCGGCTCCATGCCGCGCGGCAACCTGTCGAACAGGCGCACGTCGAGCATCTCTTCCAGATCCTTGATTTGCTTGGACGCGGCCGGCTGCGTCATGTGCAATTCTTCCGCCGCGCGATGGATGTTGCGCTGCTCGTCAAGGGCGATCAGCAGCAGCAATTGCCGCGTCTTCAGGCGGGCTCGCAAGAACCAGTTGGGGTTGAGGGTATCCATGAATAAATCATATCATGATCGATATCAATTTCTAGCTGATACCGATATTATAGATATCGGTATTTCTCCTTTTTGTACGTGAAAACAACGCCTGTTTAACCGGCCTTGCAGGCCGCGCCGGGGTTCGCGGCCGGACCCTGCTGCGTCTGGTGGATGAACTCGATGGTGCCGTCCGGCTTGTATTTCAGTTCTTCCACGGCGACAGAGCGGCGGTATTCGCCGCCACCGGGCAATTTATCGTTGTGATAGAAGATGTAGGACTTGCCGTTGAACTCGATGATGGCCTGGTGAATGGTTTTCACCACGGCGTTCTTGTCCATGATGGTGCCGCGGAAATGCCATGGTCCCGTCGGCGTCGGCCCCGTCGAATACGCCGTTTCTTCCGGGAAGTTGCGCGAGTACGACAGGTAATACGTGCCCGCATGCTTGTGCATGTATGCCGCTTCCGTAAACGCATCCATGCCGAAGGTGAGGATCGGGCCGTCCAGCTCCGTCATGTTGGCTTTCAGCTTCGCATACTTCAAGACCGTGTTGCCCCAGTAAATATAGGCCTGGCCATCCGTATCGATGAAGACGGCCGGGTCGATATCGTCCCAGGGAATGGCCGTCTGCTTCGTCATGTCGTTGGTGATCAGAGCGCTGCCGCGCGCGTCGACGAACGGGCCTGTCGGGCTGTCGGACACGGCTACGCCGATGGCCTTGCCGGGGATGCTTTTATGGTCGACGGTCGAGTAGAAATAATACTTGCTGCCGCGCTTGACGATGTCGCCGGCCCACGCATCTTTTCCCGCCCAGGCAAAGGTGGAAAAGCGCACGGGCGAGCCGTGATCCGTCCAGTTCGCCATGTCGCACGACGAATACACGCGCCATTCATGCATGCGGTAATCCGTGTCCGTGGCGCTGGCTTCATCGTGGCCCACGTACAGATAGACTCTGCCATTGTCGACCAGCGCGGCCGGGTCGCCCGTGTAGATATTTTTCACGATCGGATTGGCCGCCTGCGCGCCGAATGTGGCGCAGGCGAGCGCTGCCGCCATGCCGATGGCCGCGGCACGTGTTTTTTGCTTCAACATAAAAGTTAACTCCCGTTGGTATTTTTCTGGCCCATGGCCATCAGTCTTTGCACGACGCAAAAGACAAACAGCAGGCCGCCGATGACGATCTTCGTCCACCAGGAACTGAGCGTGCCGTCAAAGGCGATCAGGGTCTGGATGGTGCCCAGCACCAGCACGCCGGACAAGGCGCCGGCCACATAGCCGTAGCCGCCGCTGAGCAAGGTGCCGCCGATGACGACGGCGGCGATCGCGTCCAGTTCCGTGCCCTGCGCATGCAAGCCATAGCCGGACAGCATGTAGAAGGCGAACAGCACGCCACCCAGCGAGGCGCAGAAGCCGCTGAAGGCGTAGATCAGCACCTTGGTGCGGCCCACTGGCAAGCCCATCATCAGGGCCGACTGTTCATTGCCGCCGATCGCATACACGGCGCGGCCGAACGGCGTGGCGTGCGCCAGCCAGATGGCCAGCAGCAAGGTCGCCACGGCAATCACCACGCCCGGCGAGACAAAGCCGCCCAGGAAGCTCAGCTGGGTCTGCGACATGGCAACGAACAGCGGGTCGTCGATGGTGATGGAATTGATGCTGATCAGGTAGCACAGGCCCCGTGCCAGAAACATGCCGGCCAGGGTGACGATGAAAGGCTGCAACTTGAAATAATGAATCAGCGCGCCCATGCTGGCGCCAAACACGGCACCCAGCGCCAGCACGGTGGCGATCACCAGGGTCGGCGGCCAGTGCGCCACGTTGAGCAGCCAGGCGGCAATCATGGTCGACAGGGCCAGCACGGAGCCGACGGACAAATCGATGCCGCCGGAAACGATGACGAAGGTCATGCCGACGGCGATCACCAGCAAAAAGGCGTTATCGATCAACAGGTTGAAGATCACTTGCGTCGACAGCAGGCCAGGGTAGGCGGCGCCCCCCAGGCCCAGCATCACCACCAGCAGCAGGACAGTGACGAGCGAGGTGAAATACGGGGTGTGCAGCAAGCCCTTCATGCTTTTCTCCGATGCAGCAATTGCTTGAATTCCGACGATTGCGACAGGCAGACGAGGAAGACGACGACCGACTTGACAACCATGTTCACTTCCGGCGGGACGCCCAGCGAATAGATGGTGTAGGTCAGGGTCTGGATGATGAGGGCGCCGATCATGCTGCCCACCAGGCTGAACTTGCCGCCGGCTAAGGAAGTACCGCCCAAGGTGACGGCCAGGATGGCGTCGAGTTCCAGCATCAGGCCCGCGTTGTTCGCGTCGGCGCTCTTGATGTTCGAGCTGATCATCAGGCCCGACAGGCCCGCGCAGGCGGCGCAAAAGACGTAGACAAAAAAGATCAGCGTGGCCGTCTTGATGCCCGCCAGACGCGCGGCGACGGGGTTGATGCCGACGGCCTGGATGAACAGGCCCAGCGCAGTCTTGCGCATCAGCACGGCCGTGATGATGAACACGGCAGCGACGAGGAACAGGGAAAACGGCAAGCCGAACAGATAGCCGCTGCCAATGAAGAAGAAGGGCTGGTAGTAGACGGTGACGATCTGGCCATCCGTCAGCAGCTGCGCCAGGCCACGCCCGGCCACCATCAGGATCAGGGTGGCGACGATGGGCTGCAAGCCCAGGCCCGCCACCAGCACGCCATTCCAGGCGCCGCACAGCAGGGCCGCGCCCAGGGCCGCCGCCAGCGCCCAGCCCATGGGAATGTTGCTCACATAGGTGGGCACGCCGTTGTCCATCACCATGGTGCCGCCGATCAGCATGGCGGCCACGGTGCCGGACAGGGCCACGACGGCACCGACGGAAATATCGATGCCGCGCGTGGCGATGACGAGGGTCATGCCCAGCGCCGCCAGCATCAGCGGCGCGGCGCGGTTGACGATGTCGATCACGCTGCCGTACAGGTGGCCGTCGCGCACTTCCAGGTGGAAAAAGCCGGGGATGGCGAAGAAATCGACCAGCAGCAGCAAAAACAGCGCGGCCAGGGGCCGGCTCAATGGATGATGTAAAACACTATGCACAATGGAGGAATCCGTGGTGGAGGCCGCCCGTACCGCCTCGATGGACGCCGCGGACGGCGGTGTGGTCATGCTCATGCTGTCTCTCCGGCGATCACTTGCAGCACGGAACTGTCGTCAAGCTCGCCACGCGCATAGTCGCCGCAGGCCTTGCGGTCGCGCATGACGAGAATGCGGTCGCTGCAGCGCAGCACTTCCGGCAATTCGGACGAGATGAACAAAATTGCCATGCCCTTGCGGCACAGCTTGCTGACATAGCTCATGATTTCCTGCTTGGCGCGCACGTCGATACCGCGCGTCGGTTCATCGAGGATCAGCATGGTCGGCGAGGTCACCAGCCAGCGCGCCAGCAAGGCTTTCTGTTGATTACCGCCAGACAAGCTGCCGATCGGCGTCTCGATGCTGGCCGTCTTGATGCCCAGCGCCTTCACATATTCATCGGCCAGCGCCTGCTGGCGCTTGAAGGGAATGGCGCGCAGCAAGCCCGTGCGGGCCTGCAAGGCAAGAATGATGTTTTCGCGCACGGAGAGCGACAAGATCGCTCCTTCGTGCTTGCGGTCTTCCGAGCAAAAGCCGATGTCGGCCGCAATCGCATCGCGCGGCACGCTGAAGTGGCGCGGCTTGCCATGCACCATGATGCTGCCGGAGTCGGCCTTGTCGGCGCCAAACAGCAGCCGCGCCAGTTCCGTGCGGCCCGAGCCCAGCAAGCCGGCCAGGCCCAGCAATTCACCCTGGCGGATGTGGAAATCCATGGGCAGCAAGGCGCCCTTGCGGCCCAGTCCCTGCGCTTCCAGCACCGTGGGGCCAAAGCTGGCCGCGCCCGCTTCCTGCGCCAGGTTCAGCTCTTGCTCCTGCGTATCGGCTGCCACGCCGATCATTTTATTCACCAGCGCCAGGCGCGACAGTTCGCTGCACGCATACTCGCCTTCGCGCTCGCCATTGCGCATGACGGTGATGCGGTCGGAAATGGCGTAGGTCTGGTCGAGGAAGTGCGTCACGAACAGAATCGCCATGCCCTGCTCGCGCAGGCGGCGCAGCACGGAAAACAGCAGATTGACTTCCGCCTCGTCGAGGCTGGACGTGGGTTCGTCCAGGATCAGCACGCGTGCGGAAATGTTCAGCGCGCGCGAAATGGCCACCATTTGCTGAATGGCCAGCGGAAAGCTGGCCAGTTGCGCCGTGACATCGATATCGATCTGCAATTGCTGCAGCAAGGCACGCGCCTGCTGCTGCATGCTGCGCCAGTCGATGCCGCCGAAGCGGCGCGGATAGCGGCCGATAAAAATGTTTTCCGCCACCGACAGGTTCGGGCACAGATTGACTTCCTGATACACGGTGCTGATGCCGAGCAGCTGCGCATCCGAGGTGGACGCCGGGGCGATCGGCTTGCCGTCGAGCAGGATCTGGCCGCTGTCGGGCGTGTACACGCCCGTCAGCACCTTGATCAGCGTCGACTTGCCGGCGCCATTTTGCCCCATCAGGGTATGCACTTCGCCCGGATACAGGCGCAGGGCGACATTGCTGAGGGCTTTGACGCCGGGAAAGGATTTACTGATGCCGCGCAACTCCAGCAAGGGAGCTGGCGCGGCGTCTTGATGCGCTTGCGTATTCATCATGCGGCAAGCTTAGTATTTACGGTTAGGAAATTCCTTCGCGGCCACCTCGGCAGGGAACACGCCTTCCACCGTCGTGATACGCGCCGGCACGGGCTTGCCGGCCACTACATCGCGGGCGATGGACATCAGTTGCGGGCCCAGCAGCGGGCTGCATTCCACGGTGACATTCAGCTTGCCGGCGATCATGGCCTCGAACGCGCCTTTGACGCCATCGATGGAAATGATGATGATGTCCTTGCCCGGCTTCATGCCCGCTTCCTCGATGGCCTGGATGGCGCCGATGGCCATGTCGTCATTGTGGGCGTACAGTACGTTGATCTTCTTGCCTTCCGCCTTCAGGAACGCTTCCATCACTTCCTTGCCCTTGGCGCGCGTAAAGTCGCCCGTTTGCGAACGGATGATCTTCATCTTCGGATTCTTGCCCACCACTTCCAGGAAGCCCGCCTTGCGGTCGATGGCCGGCGCGGAACCGACCGTGCCCTGCAGTTCAACGATGTTCAGGGTGGCATCGGGGGTCTTCTTGGCGTGCTCGAGCAGCCACTGGCCGGCGCGGCGGCCCTCTTCCACGAAGTCGGAACCGATGAAGGTCACGTACAGCGACTTGTCGGCCACATTGACAGCGCGGTCCGTCAGGATGACGGGAATCTTGGCGGCCTTGGCTTCGCGCAACACGGTATCCCAGCCCGACTCGACCACGGGCGAGAAGGCGATGACGTCGACCTTTTGCGCGATGAAGGAGCGCAGCGCCTTGACCTGGTTTTCCTGCTTTTGCTGGGCATCGGCAAATTTCAGGGTGACGCCATCTTTCTTGGCGGCATCTTTAATGGAGACGGTATTGGCGGTGCGCCATTCGCTCTCGGCGCCCACCTGCGAAAAGCCCATGACGAGGGGCTTGGCGGCGAAGGCGGTGGAAGTGGCGAAGGTGCTTGCCAGCAGCATGGCGCTGGCGAGGAGGGTGCGGCGTGTCAATGTCATTCTTGTCTCCAGTTTTTATTGGAATACCATCACAGCCGGATGCCGGATGGGCGGTTTTTATGAACCCATGGTAGGAGAAAGCAACATAGCCATCCAATCAATTCTTTTTCGCTTGCGATACCGATTTGCGTATCACTGGATGGCGTCCCGGCTCGCTCCTGCGGCTCAGCGCAGCAGGCGCAGCCCGTACAAGCCACCGGCCACGGAGTCCTTGCCGGCGACAAATTTCACCACCAGCTTGCCGTTCGCCGCCGCTACCAGCGCCTTGGGAATGGCGATGTCGAGCGTATGCAGCTCCTGCGGCGCATCGGCCGCCACGGCAACCGTTTGCAGCTTCGTGCCATTCACCAGCACGTCGAAGGTCCGGCCCGCATCGAGGGTGGACAGGGTCAGGCGCAGGGTGGCCGCCTCGCCTTGCGGGTCGTTCAACACATAACTGAACCAGCCTGTGGCGTGGCGCCAGTGCATGCCCTTGTTGACGCCGTTCTCTCCCCCTTCGGCCTGGAAAAAATGGTCCGATTCCGGCTGCTGCTGGCCGGGCGCCACCTGGTCGATGGTGCGCGCATCGAGGGCCAGGCGCTGCGCTTCCGCCTGCCGGGTCTTTTCCTGCAGCTGCGCCAGGTTGGCGGGCGTGGACACGGGCCAGTACAGCATATAGCGTGCATCGTGCAGGCGGAAAAACGGAATCAGTTTCAAGGTCGCCGCGTCCTTGCCCTGGATCAAGCCGGGTGCCGTAAACGTCAGCGGCTGGCCCTTGACGGGCTTGATCTTGTGCATGAACTCCTTGGTGTCGCTGACGAACAGGGGCGACGATTCCAGCGGGCAGACTTGCCCCTGGGCGATATGCCCCATGCGCGAGTCGTCGGCAAAATAATTCAGTTGCTCGTTGGCGAACGGCTGCGTCTTGGCGGCCAGCACGATGGGGCCATGCAGCACGGCATAGTAATTCGACTGGTCCGGCATCTGTTCCAGGCGCGTGCGCATCGGCAGCACCACGTCCACGCTGTCGCCGCTCTTCCAGGCGCGCGTGATGGTCACGTACTCGCCCGGCGCGCCGTGCACGCGCATGGCCTTGCCATTGAGTTTGACGCGCAGCTTGCCCTTGGCCACCCACCGCGGGTAGCGGATCTTCATGCTGAAGGTCTTGTTGCCTTGCACTGTGATGCGCGTCGTGTCCTGGTCGGGGAACTGTGTCGATTGGACGATGGTGACGCCCTGCTCCTGCCAGTCCAGGGTGGAGGCCATGAACAGGTTCACGTACAGCGCGTCGCCCTCGTGGGCGTAGATGAACTCGCCATACTTGGCCTGGCTTTCGATGCCGGAACCCACGCAGCACCACATGCCCTTGTCCACTTCCGAATACACGCGGTAGTGGTTCGGGCGCATGGGCGTGAAATACACGAAGCCGCCCGTGCCCGGGCGCTGCGACGACAGGATGTGGTTGTACAGCGCGCGTTCGTAGTAATCCGTGTATTTCACCTGCTCGTCGCGCTGGAACAATTGCTCGGTGAGCTTGAGCATATTGTAGGTATTGCAGGTTTCCGGTCCTTCGACCTCGTCCACCATTGATGAAAAATCGTGTTCGTCGTGGAAATGTTCCTTGACGCTGTTGCCGCCGATGGCCACCGTGCGCTTGTCGTGCACGGTTTGCCAAAAGAACTGCGCCGCCTGCTGCCAGTCGCGCCGGCCAGTCAGTGCGCCGATGCGCTCGAAACCGATGACTTTCGGGATTTGCGTATTCGCATGCAGGCCCGTCAGCTTGTCCTGCCGCGCCGCCAGCGGCTGCAGGATCGCCTGGTGCGAGAAGCGCACGGCCAGGTCCATGTAACGCTGCTCGCCCGTCATCGTGTAGACGTCGGCCAGCACTTCATTCATGCCGCCATGTTCGGCGCGCAGCATGGCTTGCATCTGCTCGTCGCTCAAGGCGTCCGACAGCTTGACGGCCCAGTCCGACAAGGCGATCAGCATGGTTTTCGCCTGTTCGCTGCCCGCCTGCTGGTAGGCGTCGCGCAAGCCCGCGTACACCTTGTGCAGGTTGTACCATGGCACCCACTTGCCGTTGACGGAGAAAGTGTCCGCCTGCATCTGTCCTTTCGCGACGGCTTGCCAGGCGGCGCTGCCGCCGGGAATGCCGCCCAGGTAGCCATTGCCATTGGCCTCCTGGCATTTCTGCAATTCCGCCAGCACGTAGTCGAGGCGCTCGCGCACTTGCGCGTCGCCCGTGGAAGCGAACATCAGGGCCAGCGCCGACAGATAATGCCCGCCCATGTGGCCGTCCAGGCCCGTCGCTTCCCAGTTGCCATAGCCGGGCTTTGGCTGCGGCAGGCCCGCCTCGCGGCGAAACGGCGCCAGCAATTTATCCGGGTCGAAGGCCATCAGGTAATGCAGGTCCGTCGTCTGCGCATCGAGAAACGGCCCGGCACCCAGGCGCACGGCCGAGAGGGGAAACAGCTCGGCCGCCTGCGGCACAGGCGTGACCAGCCCGCCGGCGGCCAGCGCCAGCGTCAACAAGGTTTTCTTCATGGCGGTCCTTACGGTGTGGCGGGCGGCAACTGGCGGCTTTGATAGCGGTTCAAGTCGCGCGGATCGACTTGCGGCCAGCCATCCTTGTCCCACGTCATGGGCATGATCTTGAGTTTCTGCAAGTAGTCGTCCGCCGTTTCATACGCGTGCAGCACCAGGTAATCCTTGCCGTCAAAGGTATAGGCGCTGTTGTGGCCCAGGCCCTGCCAATCCTTGTCGCCCTTCAGCAGCACCGTGCCGCCGCCCTGCACCATGTCGCGGCCATCCTTGTCCAGGTAGGGCCCCGTCACGCTTTTTGAGCGTCCCACGGCCAGGTGGTAGGTGCTGTCGGCTTTCTTGCAGCACAGGCCCCACGAGACAAACAGGAAATACTCGTCGCCGCGCTGGAAGATGAACGGCGCTTCGATTTCTTCCGGCGCCGGCTTGAATTCGCCGCTTTTTGGCGGCAGCGGCACGCGGCGCGCCAGCGAGTGCCACTCTTGCGGTTCCGCAATCGTTTTCCAGTCGGCGTTCAGTTTCACCAGCTTGATGCCGTTCCAGAACGAGCCGAACGACATCCACGGCGTGCCCTGCTTGTCCGTGATGATGTTCGAATCGATGGCGTTCCACTCGTCGCGCTCGGGCACCGATTGCAGCAGCATGCCCTGGTCGACCCAGCGGTAGTTGGGCGAGCGGGGATTCAGGGTAGTGTTGACGGTCACGCCAATGCCCGAGGTATTCTTGCCGAAGCCGGACACCGAGTAGTACAGGTAATATTTGCCGTTGTGAAACTGGACGTCGGGCGCCCACACATGGTCGTCGAACGATGGCGCGGCTGTTTTCGCCCACGTGGGCTGGCCGGCAAAGACGCGCCCTTCCGGCTGCCAGTCCACCATGTTTTTGGAACTGTAGAAAGTGATGCCGGGACCCGTGCTGTACAAATAATACGTGTCGCCATCCTTGGCCATTACGGGGTCGTGCACGCTCACTTGCGCGGCATGGCAGGACAGCGCCATCAGGGTGGCGGTAACAGCGGCCAGGCCGCGCTTGAGCGTTTGCATCATGTGTTCCTTTACTTGTAATTAATTGCCCGTGCGGGCGCCCCACAGCGACACGCCATCGATGGACTGCGCCGTGAACGTGACGACAAAGGCATTCGCATTGCCATCCCACTGGCGCGACAGCACGCCATTGAACAAGCCCCCGGACGCCAGGGTGATGGCGACCAGGTTGCTGCCCTGGTGCTGCCACGTCCCCGTCTGCGCGCCCGTGATGGTGCCGTTCGCCAGCAGGGTGATGGATTGCGACAGCTTGAGCGCCGTGGAAATATCCTTGCCATGGTTGATCAGTTTATAGCTGCCCGCCACTTCCGTGGCCGCCACTGGCGCCGCCAGCGGCGTGACGCTTTTACTCAGCGGCACATAGCGGAAGGGCGCGGCCACCAGCCAGCCATCGGCGTTGATGAACAGCTCGTGCACGCGGATCTCGTGCAGCTCGCCCGTGTTCGGGAAGCGCGTATGGAAGATGAGGAAATACTGCTGCGTGGCGGCATCGTACACGGCCGAATTGTGTCCTGGCGACACATATCCCAGCGGTGTGCCCGTCTCGCCTGTTGCCAGCGCGAATTGGTGGTTGCCCATCAGCTTCTGGCCGAAAGGCGCGATGGAGGCGTCGTCGAACAGCGGCAGGGCGGGATTCGACTTGACTTGCCGCATGTCCTTGCCCTTGGCGTCCACGTAGGGACCGTCCGGATTGCGCGAGCGGGCCACGCGCATATTGTAGGCGCCGTTCGCGTCCAGGCCACCGAACGAAGTGAACAGGTAGTAATACTGCGTTTGCGGGCTGTACAGCACGTAGGCGCCCTCGATACGGCTATGGTTGCCGCCGATCACGTGCTGGCCATAGCCCTGCCCCGCGACAGGCAAGCCCGTGGCGGGGTCCATGGCGAGGATGAAAATACCGCCCGAGTACGAGCCGTAGATCATCCACAGCTTGCCCGCCGCGTCGCGGAAGGTGTTCGGGTCGACCACGTTCGGTTGCGTCAGCGCATCGTAGATGGTCACGCCATCTTCGCTGACCTGGCCCCACATGCCGGACTTCAGGAAAATCTTCTGGTTCAGGTACGGGCCTTGCACCGCATCGGCCAGGGCCAGGCCCATGGCGGACCGGGGCGAATCGCCCTTGCAGCTGTTGTAGTACATGGCGAACTTGCCATTGTCGAGCTGGATGACATCGGGCGCCCACAGCCCGGTCACTTGCGACCAGGCAAAGGTATCGGCAAGGCTGGTGACGACATTGTTGAACAGGGGATTGCTGGCATTGACGCCTTCGGCAATCTTGCTCCAGTTCATCAGGTCGGTGGACTTGGCGGCCGCCAGGTGGGAACCGAACACATAATACGTATCGGCCACCTTGATGACGGACGGGTCATGCACGGAGGCATTGATAAAGGTGATGGCGCCTTGTACGGGGGGCACGACCTCGGGCGGCGTGACGACGGGCGGCACCACGGGCGGGACGACAGGGGGCACGACGGGCGGCGTGACCGACACCACCGGCGCGCTATCGGAGCCGCCACCACCACAGGCGGCCAGGGCCATGGCGCTACCGAGCGCCAGTACAGCTTCTCTTCTGTTCATGGAATACTTTCTCTACAGCGTGCAGCACGATGCGGCTGGCCGGCGCGGGTAAGCTCCCGCGCCGGCACAGAGTAGACAACAGGAAGCTGGCGGCTTACTCGACGGCGACCACCACCACGGCCTTGGCCGGAATCGACACGGTCAGCTTGCCGCCTTGCGCCTTGGCATTAAACGCCACCGGTTGCACGGCTTGCGGCTGGGCAAAGCTGTTGACGGCATCCATCTTGCCTGCGGTCAGCACGCGGCCATTCACGCTGGCCACTTTCTTGCCAGCCAGGGCCACGTTGACGTCGACAGCCTTGTGCGGGTTCGTGTTGACCAGCGACAAATACACCTTGCCATCCTTGGCGCGCGCAGCCGAGGCGCTCACTTCAGGAATACTGAACTTGCCCAGGCTGTACTTGCCATTGCCGGCGATGGCAACCGGCAGGGAAGTGGCGTCCTGGAACGGCACGTACATCTGGAAGGCGTGGTACGTGGGCGTGAGGAAATATTTGTCCTTGTCCGTGATGATCATCGCCTGCAGCACGTTGACCATTTGCGCGATATTCGTCATGCGCACGCGGTCGGCGTGCGCATGGAAAATGTTGAAGTTCAGGGCGGCAACGAGCGCATCGCGCAAGCTGTTTTGCTGGAACAAAAAGCCCGTGTTGGTGCCTGGCTCGACGTCGTACCAGGTGCCCCATTCATCGACGTACAGACCGGTCTTTTTCGACGGGTCGTTCTTGTCGATGGCGGCGATATTGTTCTTGATTAAGCTATCGATGCGCAAGGTGCGGCTCAGGGTGGAAATCCACTCATCTTCGCCAAAGCCCGTGGCGGCGCCCTTCTTTTCCCACACGCCCGTCGGCACCGTGTAGTAGTGGAAACTGATGGCGTCCATCATGTTCGGCTTGATTTCACGGCTCAGGGTATCGGACCAGCTGATGTCGTCGTCATTGCCGCCGCTGGCGATGAATTTCGGACGCGCGCTTTCCGGCGTTTTCATGAAGGTGTGATAGTGCTTGTACAGGTCGGTGTAGTACTGCGGACGCATATTGCCGCCGCAACCCCAGGCTTCGTTGCCGATGCCAAAGTAATCGACTTTATACGGCTGCGCGCGGCCATTCTTGCGGCGCAGTTCGGCCAAGGTCGATTTGCTGTCCGAGGTCATGTATTCCAGCCATTCGGACATTTCCTGCGGCGTGCCGGAACCGAGGTTGCCGTTGATATAGGTCTGTGCGCCCAGCAGTTCGGCCAGGTCGAAGAATTCGTGCGTGCCGACGGCGTTCGACTCTTCCACGCCGCCCCAGTTCGTGTTGACCTTGGTCGGGCGCTTGTCGCGCGCGCCGATGCCGTCCTTCCAGTGGTATTCATCGGCAAAGCAGCCGCCCGGCCAGCGTACCAGCGGCACATGCAACTGCTTCAGCGCGCCCAGCACGTCGTTGCGCCAGCCCTTGGTGTTCGGAATCGGCGAGTCCGGGCCGACCCACATGCCTTCGTAGATACCGGTGCCCAGGTGCTCGGCGAACTGGCCGTAGACGTTCTTGTTGATCACGGGACCCGGCTTGGCCACGTCGATGGTGACATTGACGGGGGCGGCAAAGGCGCTGCTGACGACCAGGCTCAAGGCCAGGATGCTGGTGTTGACGAGTTTCATGCTGTCTCCTGTTGTTTTAATTTCATACAACCCAGGTGCAGAAGCCGGGGTCGGCCCCTGAGGGACCGTCCCCGGTATCTGCTTTTGGGGTTTAGTTAAATACTGCTACAAAGCCGCCATGCGGCTTGATCGTGATGACGGCCTTGCCGGCCGCAATTTCCTGCTGGCTGAATGCACGCTCGCTGGCGCCGTCCGTGATCAGGGCGCCGCGCTTGCCTTCCAGGAAGGACAAGTCCACGGTAAACGTCTGCGCCGCATCCTGGGCATTGATGCCGGCCACATACCAGCGCTCGCCTGCCTTGCGGGCCAGCATCAGATACTGGCCGGGCACGCCATCGAGGAAGCGGCTGTCATCCCAGCTGCGCGGCAGTTCCTGCAAGAAGGTTTTGACATAGGCAGGGACGCTGGCCATGCCCGCAGGCACTTCTGCAAAGTTCTGCACGCCCGACAAAAACAGCACGGGCAGGGCCAGCTCGAAGCCGTTGCGCGTGGCGCGGCGGATATTCGGCACGTCGCCAAATACCATGGGCGTGAAATCCATGGGGTCGAACAGGTTGCGCGCAAACGGCAGCATGGCCGCGTGCGCTGGCATGGCATCCTGGTCGCGCTGCTCAAAGGTGGTGAACTCCAGTCCCTTGACGCCTTCGGCTGTCATCAGGTTCGGATACGTACGGGCCCAGCCGCGCGGCAAGGTGGCGCCATGGAAATTGACCAGCAAGCCATGTTGCGCCGCATCGTTGAGGATGCCTAAATAATAGGCAATCATCGACTGGCCATCGCCGGCAAAGAAATCCACCTTGATGCCCTTGATGCCCATGCCGGCCAGGCGCGCGAATTCCGCTGCGCGCTGCTGCTGGGTCAAGAGCTTGCCTTTCGGCGAGTAAGTGGTCTTGTTCCAGCTGCCCGAGGAGTTGTACCAGAGGAAGAGGCCTATATTCTTGCCTGCCGCATACGCGGCCAGTTCGGCGATTTTCGCGTAGCCGATCTGGCGGTCCCAGTCCGCATCGACCAGCACGTAGTCCCAGCGCATGTCGGCCGCGTAATCGATGAACTGTTTCTGCACCGCATACACGGTAGCGTCATCCTTGAGCAAGCCCCAGCTCCAGGCCGCATGGCCGGGCAGCACCTTGGCCGCGTCGAAGGCGATGGCGGGCGCGGCCAGGTCAGTGCCCAGCGTGCTGTCCATGACCGTGGCCAGGCTGCCGATGGCCAGCACGCGCCATGGCGAGCGCAAGCCCGTGGCCGCCTGCGCCAGCAAGGCGCCGCCTGGCGCCACTTCGGCCGCCATCGGCGTGCCGATGCGGTAGACGCCGCCCCTGGAATGCGTCTGCAGGCGCGAGGCGTGGAAACTGCCATCCATGTCCGCTTCCGTCAGCGCCACCCAGGTGTCGCCCGACTTGAACAGGGCCGGAAAGACCCAGCCGGCCGCCAGCGGCGACGGCGTGCCCACCGGGATATCCATGCGGTAATGTTCTTCGTAGGCGGGATTGGTGTTCATCCAGCCCGTCTGCGCTACCTGCATCGGTTGCAGCCAGGCCCGCGTGGACGGTGCAAAACGGAACGCCGTGCTTTCCTGCAACATGCTCCCGGCCCTGCCAGGCACCTGGCCCAGCACATAGCGGAAGGCCACGCCATCGTTGGACACGCGGAACACCACGTCCATGGCGTGCCCCTGCGCATTTTTCACGCTGAAGCGCTGCTCGTTGGCCGCATAGTCGATGACACGGCGCTTGCCCGTGGCCATCGTATAGCGCTCGGACACGGGCGTGATGGCCGAGGCGGCACCCAGGGTCAGCTGGCGCGACAGGTCCAGGCCGGCAAACTGCAGGCCCAGGGCCGATGGCAGGATGACGGGCATGCCCGCGCGCTGCACGGCGTAGGTGATGGTACCGGCAGGGCCGGGCGCGACCTTGACGTGCAAGGTGCCGTCGGGACTGTGCAATGCCTGCGTGCCTTGCGCACTGGCGGCGCTGGCGCAAACGAGGGCGATGCTGCAAACGAGAATTTTCATGTTCAGCTTCCGGATGTGGCGATGCCTCTCCTGCCGCGGGGTTGGGGCGGCAAGAGCGGTGCTGCAATGGAGGTAGCGATTGGGCTGCGGGAAGGCCCGCACCCGACAAGACGCCCAGGGCTAGGCGCAGAGGTCGAAGACAGTACGAACGTACGGCAAGACCCTGCAACAACGCCCTGGACGTTTTGTCAAACCCAGCCGGCGTCGACGATGAATTCCT